>OGGP01000179.1_pt1 | contig 52775 bp, 40 predicted proteins | sample 1571261 | NCBI WGS metagenome assembly OGGP01 (sample SAMEA2581968, study PRJEB24529) | metagenome | biome: Human gut stool | place: China | collected 2011
AAAATTAAAATAGGTTAATAATTAATAAATTATTATATAAATATTATACGAGGAGGTTAATACAATGATTGCTGCATTTTTTGATATAGATGGAACTATTTATAGAAACTCATTACTAACTGAACATTTTAAAAAATTAATTAAATATGAACTTTTAGATTTTAGTGAATATGATAAAAGGGTAAAAGAGGCTTACAAACTTTGGGACAATAGAGTAGGGGATTATGATAAATACCTTGAAGATCTTACTTTAACTTATGTTGATGCTATAAAAGGACTTCCTACTCAATACAATGATTTTGTTGCTCATCAAGTTGTAGAATTAAAAGGAAACAGAGTTTACTCTTATACTAGAAAGATGATTCAATGGCATAAAAAACAGGGTCATCTTGTTATTTTTATATCTGGAAGTCCAGATTTTTTAGTTTCTCGTATGGCACAAAAATGGGGAGCAGATGATTTCTGTGGCTCTATCTATCATGTAAAAGATAATGTTCTTTCTGGTGAGATCTCACCTATGTGGGATTCAGTTAATAAAATGAAATCTATAGATATGTTTTGTAAAAAATATAATATTGATTTAAAAGAAAGTTACGCTTATGGAGATACTCATGGAGATTATAGTATGCTTATGCTTACTGGACATCCAAGAGCTATTAATCCTAGTCTTGAACTTTTAAATAGTATTAAAGAAAACAAAGAATTAAAAGAAAAAACTGAAATTATAATTGAAAGAAAAGATGTTATTTATAAAGTTACTGCTGATGTTGAAACATTATAGCAATGATTAAAGGAGGGAGTATAGTAAGAATTTTTTCTTATTTATGCAAAAAAATTGAAGATGAAATTGTCACTTTTTATAATTTCATTTATGCTAATGTTTTTTACTTCTAATTTTTCTTCAGTAAAAAAAGTTCCTGTCCTCAGTGACAATCCAAATATGGTATTTATTCTAGGAAATAATAGTGAAGGAACTAAGGAATACAATTTTTCAAAAGTAAATAAAATTGAACCCTTTGTCGAAGAAGAAATTTTAAACGATCTCATTCCTATTTTTTTAGAAAAAATAGAAAACATTTTAACAAAAGAAGAGGAAAAATTTGTATCATACCCTGAAACAGAGATTTCCATATCTTACAATATACTTGAACGGTATCGCTGCCGACTACTATTGATTTAATAATTCCTTCATTTTTAAAAAATTAATATTTATTAAATTTGAAGGAGAGAAAAATGAAAAAATTTTATGTTGGAATTGATGTAGGATCTACTACTATAAAAATAGTATGTTTAAATGAAGAGAACTCAATAATATATTCTATTTACCAAAGACACCTATCAAATGTTAGGGAAACTGCTAAAATAATGTTTGATAGCTTTTTAAAAGAGCTAAAAGAAAAATATGGGAATGATATTCAATGTAAAGTGAGCATTACAGGTTCTAGTGGAATGGGAATTGCATCTTGGATAGATTTAGACTTTGTACAAGAGGTTATAGCTTGTATAAAATCTATTGAAACTTTTATCCCTGAAACTGATGTAGCTATTGAACTTGGTGGAGAAGATGCTAAAATTACATTTTTAAAAAATGATATGGATCAAAGAATGAATGGAAGCTGTGCTGGAGGTACTGGAGCTTTTATTGATCAAATAGCAAGTTTATTAAATACAGATGCTTCTGGATTAAATGAATTGGCTAAAGGCTTTGATACAATCTACCCTATCGCTGCTAGATGTGGTGTTTTTGCTAAAACAGATATTCAACCTCTAATAAATGAAGGGGTAAAAAAAGAAAATATTGCTGTTTCTGTTTTACAAGCTGTTGTTAATCAAACTATAACAGGATTGGCATGTGGAAAGAAAATAACTGGAAAAGTTGCTTTTCTAGGAGGTCCACTTTTCTTTTTAAGTGAACTTAGAAATAGATTTATTGATACTTTAAAACTTACTAATGAAGATATAATTTTTCCTGAAAATTCACAACTTTTTGTAGCTCAAGGGGCTGCACTGCTATCTAAAGAAAATTCTAATTTCTTTACAGTTGAGGAATTAGAGAAAAAATTTCAACGTCTTAATGAAAAAGACACTTCAGATACTACAAGATTACAACCTCTTTTTAAAGATGAAAAGGAGTTAAAAGAGTTTTATGAAAGACATGAAAAGGAAAAAATTGATACAGTTGATCTAACTACATATAAAGGAGATGCTTTTTTAGGAATTGATGCTGGATCAACAACTATAAAAGTTGTACTTATATCTGAAAATAGTGAAATTCTATATTCTCACTACTCTCACAATAAAGGAAATCCTTTAGAAAATATAATTACCACTTTAAAAGAACTGTATTCAAAACTTTCAAAGGATATCACTATTAAAAGTTCATGTGTCACTGGATATGGAGAGGCTTTGATTAAAGCAGCTTTAAAAGTAGATATTGGAGTTGTTGAAACTATGGCTCACTATAAGGGAGCTCAATTTTTCCAACCTAATGTTGACTTTATCTTAGACATTGGTGGACAAGATATGAAATGTTTAAAAATAGAAGATGGAGTTATTACCTCTATACTTTTAAATGAGGCTTGTTCTTCTGGTTGTGGATCTTTCTTAGAAACTTTTGCTAACTCTTTAGGAATGGATATTATTGAGTTTTCTAAAAAAGGTTTAGAGGCTAAAGCTCCTGCTGATTTAGGAACTAGATGTACAGTATTTATGAACTCAAAGGTAAAACAAGCTCAAAAAGATGGAGTTGAAGTAGGAGATATCTCTGCTGGACTTTCATACTCTGTTGTAAAAAATACTCTTTTTAAGGTTATAAAGATTAAAAATAAAGAGGAGCTTGGAAAATATATAGTTGTTCAAGGAGGAACTTTTTTAAATGATTGTGTATTAAGAGCCTTTGAATTAGTTTCAGATAGAGATGTAATCAGACCTAATATAGCTGGACTTATGGGGGCTTTTGGAGCTGCCCTTATTGCAAAAGAGGAAAATATTGAAAAATCTACCCTTTTAAATTTGGACGAGTTAAATGATTTCTATTGTACTACTAATCTTACAAGATGCAAAATGTGTACTAACCATTGTCTTTTAACTATTCACAAATTTAAAGATGGAGAAAGGTTTATATCTGGTAACAGATGTGACAATCCTCTTGGAAAATTGAAAAAAAATTCAGCTCCAAATATGTATGAATACAAATATAATAGATTATTTAGCTATGTTCCTTTAGAGCCTTCTCAAGCACCTAGAGGAGAGATAGGGATTCCTAGAGTTCTAAATATCTATGATTCATACCCATTCTGGTTTACTCTTTTAACAGCTTTAGGATTTAGAGTAGTAATTTCAGATGATTCCTCTAAGAAACTTTATGAAAAGGGAATAGATACTATTACATCTGATTCAATCTGCTATCCAGCTAAATTGGTACATGGACATATTATAAATCTTATTGAAAAGGGAATAAAAAGAATATTCTATCCTTGTGTTATCTTTGAAGAAAAAGAGGATAAAAACTCTCAAAATCAATTTAACTGCCCTATAGTTATGTCTTATCCTGAAGTTATTAAAAATAACTTAGATATATTAAAAGAAAAACATATTGATCTTATGATACCTTTCTTCTCTTTTGAAAGTAAAGAGATTTTGAAAAAAACTATCTTAGAGGAGTTTGAAAAATTTGATATTTCTGAAGAAGAGGTACAAAATGCCCTTGATTTAGCTTGGGAAGAGAGATTAAACTTTAGAAAAGATCTAAAAAATAAAGCTTTAGAAATCATCAAAGATTTAGAAAAAACTGATAAAACAGGAGTAGTTTTATGTGGTAGACCATATCATTGTGATAAAGAGATTCACCATGGTATCCCTAATATTATCAACTCTTTTGGAATAGCTGTTCTCACTGGAGATGCTGTTGCAAGTATCTCATCATTAGATGAAGAGTTAAGAGTTGTAGATCAATGGACATATCATTCAAGATTGTACAGAGCTGCTGCTTATGTTGGAAAAAGTAATTGTCTTGAACTTATTGAATTAAATAGTTTTAGCTGTGGTATTGATGCTGTTACAACTGATCAAGTTGCTGAAATTCTTGCTAATCATGGAAAGGTACATACATTATTAAAAATAGATGAGATTAGCAACCTTGGAGCAGTAAAAATAAGAATTAGAAGTTTATTGGCTGCTCTAGATTACAAGAAAAAAGTATTAAAGAAAAATATTAAGAAAAAAATAGAATACAAAAAAGCTAAATTTACAAAAAATATGAAAAAAGATTATACTATCCTTGCTCCACAAATGGCACCTATGCACTTTAACCTTATAAGTGTAGCATTTAAACAAGAGGGATATAATTTAGAGATACTTCCTGAAACTCAAGAGGCTTTAGATTATGGGTTACAATATGTAAATAATGATGCTTGTTACCCTTCTATCCTTGTTATTGGAGAGTTAATTTCAGCTCTGAAATCTGGTAAATATGATTTAGATAAAACAGCTGTTATGATTTCTCAAACTGGTGGAAGTTGTCGTGCAACTAACTATTTAGGTTTCCTAAAGAAAGCTATAAAAGATAGTGGATTTGAAAAAGTCCCTATCCTATCTTTAAATGCCAATGGTTTTGAAAAACAAGAGGGATTTAAAATCACTCCTGCCCTTGCACACAGATGTTTATTAGCTGTTTCATATGGAGATATTTTAATGAAACTACTATATCATACACGTCCATATGAGATTAATAAGGGAGAAAGTGAAAGACTATACAATACTTGGAATGAAAAGGTAAAAATCAATATCCAAAATGGTAGTTTCTTTGAATATAAAAGAAATATAACAGATATCATTGAAGATTTCTCAAATATAAAAACTTCTTCAGAGAAAAAAGTAAAAGTTGGTATAGTTGGAGAAATTCTTGTTAAATTCAGTCCTTTTGCCAATAATAATCTTGCTGAATTTATTGAACAAGAGGGTGGAGAGGTTTACACTTCTAGTTTAATGAATTTCATTAAATACTGTATCTTTAGTGATATCTTCATAACTGAAAGATTCAAAGGTAAATTTTCAGCTCTTAAACTAAAAATTGCTCTTTGGGTAATTGATAGATATACTAAAGTAATTGACAACGCTCTAAGAAAAAATAAAAAATTTGGAAATGATGAATCTATTGAAACTCTAGCTAAGAAAACTTCTAAATATATCTCAATAGGTAACCAATCTGGAGAAGGATGGTTCTTAATGGGTGAAATGATTGAGTTTATTGAGAAGGGGGTCCCTAATATAGTTTGTGTTCAACCTTTTGGTTGTCTACCTAACCATATTACTGGAAAGGGAATGATAAAAAAATTAAGAGAGGAGTACTCAGACAAATTTGTAAATATCGCTCCTATTGACTATGATCCTGCTTATTCTGAAGTTAACCAATTGAATAGAATTAAACTTATGTTATCTGTTGCTAAAAAAAATCTAAAAAATTCTTAAAATCATCTGTTAAATTGTGATATAATAGGGAAAAATAGCTTTTTTAATATTTGGAGGTGGCTATATTGTATAAAGCAAATTATTTAATGATGACTCCTGGACCTACAATGGTTAGAGAAAATGTATTGAGAGGAAGAGCAAGTTTCTTTGGAAACCCTGATCTTGATCCTAATTTCTTTGCTTTTTATGATGAACTTTGTAAAAAAACAGGAAAACTCTTTGGTGCTGAAAAAGCTCAAACTATCATTATGAATGGAGAGGGAATGCTTGGACTTGACAGTGCTTGTGCTTCTCTTACTGAGCCTGGAGATAATGTTTTAGTTCTTTCTAATGGTATCTTTGGTGAAGGATTTAAAGGACTAGTTGAAAACTATGGAGGTAATGTTACTCTTTTTGAAACTGATCTTGAAAAAACTTTTGAAATTGATAAATTAAGAGTATTCCTTGAAAAAAATAGAAACTTTAAATATGCTACTCTTGTTCATTGTGATACTCCATCTGGTGTTTTAAATAATATTGAAACTATTTGTAAGCTATTAAAATCAGTAGGTATCTTAACAGTTGTAGATACAGTATCTGCTGTTGGAGCAACTCGTATATCTGTTGATGAATGGGGAATTGATATAGCTCTTGGAGGATCTCAAAAAGCTATCTCTGCTCCTTCTGGATTAACTATTATGACTATAAGTGATGATGCTTGGAAGGTAATTTTAAATAGAAAATCTCCTATTCCTTCTTTCTACTGTAATCTATCACTTTGGAAAAACTGTGTTAAGGAAAAATTATTCCCTTATACTATGCCTGTAAGTGACTTAATGGCATTTGATGTAGCTATTGACAATATCTATAAAGAGGGTATTGATAATGTTATTTCAAGACATTATACAGCTGCTGAATATGTTAGAACAAGATTAATGGATATGGGAGTTGAACTTTATCTTAAATCTGGATACTCTCCAACTGTTACAGCATTCTATCCACCTGAAGAAATTAGTTGTAAAGAGATTCTTGATTATATGTTTGATAACTTTGAAGTTATGCTTGCAGATTCTTACTCTTATTTAAATCAAAAAGTTATTAGAATAGGACATATGGGAGAAAATGCTCGTTTTTATAGACTTGACTACACATTAAAATCTCTTGAAAAAACTTTAAGAGCTTTAAGAAATAAATAGAAGAAGAGGCTGTTCAAATAATTTTTGAGCAGCTTTTTTTATACATGAGAACCTGTTTTTCCAATTTAAAAAGCTGTCTGTTTTTTAATTTCAGACAGCTTTAAACTAATTTTGAATCTCCTATTTAAATTGTTCTACACCATTTACATATGTGCATTCTTTTACTAATTTACCTTCTGCATCATATTCTTTGTATTCTCCGTCAAGTTTTCCATTTTCTCCATAATTACATTTTATGTATAGAACACCGTTAGAGAAATACTCTTTGTATGGTCCAAACATAGCTCCATTTTTAATATTTACATCTACTTTCTTTTGTCCATTTGGAAAATATTTAACATTTTTTGTTGTAGTTGAGTTATTTACATGTTCAGCTGATTTTTTAACTTTTCCATTTGGATAGTATTCTTCAAATAAACCTACTATTTCACCATCTACTAAATGACGAATTGAACTTAATTTTCCATCGCTATAGAAAGTTTCATAAACTCCATGTATATTTCCATTCTTATAGAATTTTCTTGTTTCAACTTGTCCATTCATATAATATGATTTATATTCTCCCTCTCTGACACCATTCACATAATTTTTTTCCTCTTGAATTCTTCCATTGTCGTATGTTTTAACCCATAGTCCTTCTTTTTTTCCATCTTTATTGTGCTGATTAGTCATGATAGATTCCCCCTTTGAAAAAGTAATGATGTGTGGTTACTATTAGTATACATCATTATCTTTAATAAATAAAGATGTTAATTAAAATTTTTTCTATTTTAATAACTTTTTTTCAATTTCACTATAAAAAATCTCAAATTTTAACATATTTTTCATCAAATTGTATTAATTATTTTTTCTATTTTATTATTCATATTTTTATATAATTCACTTCTAGTACTAGCATTTTTATTAAAAATAGCTCTATAAATTGTATATGCAGCTAGTGTTGAACCAATTTCTGAGGCATGTTTATCATCTTTAAAATATAGTTCTATATCTGGATGTTCATCTTTAAACTCCCACCACACTAATCCCACTGGTGCAACTAAAACATTTAATTTTTTTGCTAGATTTATATAAGCATCACTCATAGACTTTTGTTTTTCTCTTTCAGATTTTATTGTCCATGGCATATATAAAACTATTTTTGAATCTGTTCTATCTATATATTTTTTTATAGCCTCTACTGAACTATTTAAAGTTTTTTCATCAAATCCACCTTGAAGATGTTGTAAAACTATGTAATCATATCCCCCATAAAGAATATTAAATCTTACTTCTGGTTCTTTTTGATGAAAATCTAGCCCCTTGTATCCATGAGCAAGCATTGTTACATCAACATCTATATTGTTTTCTTGGCAAATCAGTTTAAAAATATATGGCATATCATTAAAATATGTGTGGCTATTACCTATAAATAATACTTTCATTTTTACCCTCCAATATAAAAGGAGCTAAACAAACTAATAGTTTGAACAGCCCCAAAATATTTTTAATCTAATTTTAAATCATTTTTTAGATAGTTTAAAAGTTCCTCTTTTGTCTCTTCATTTCTCAAACCAAATTCAATATTAGCCTTTAAAAGTCCAAACTTATTTCCTATATCATATCTTTTTCCTTTAAAGTCATAAGCAAGAACCTTTTCTCCTGCTTTCATCATATCTAATATTGCATCTGTCAGTTGAATCTCTCCACCTTTTCCAGGTTTTACCTCTTCAAGATACTTAAATATTTTTCCATCAAGAAGGTATCTTCCAAGACAAGCATATCTTGAAGGAGCTTCTTCAACTGCTGGTTTTTCTATAAAGTCATCTATCTCACAAGTATCATTATCAAGATATTGAGTAGGTTTTACAACTCCATATTTTGAAACATCTTTTTGAGCTACCTCTTGACATCCAACTATACTAGATCCATATTTTTCATATACATCTATCATTTGCTTTGCCACAGGATACTCATCGTTATAAACAATATCATCTCCAAGAGCTATTACAAAAGGATCATCTCCAATGAAAGGTTTTGCTTTTAAAATTGCATGTCCCAATCCTTTTGGATGATTTTGTCTAACATAAAAGATATTTGCCATATCTGATATATTTTCTATCTTTTCAAGAAGTTCATTCTTTCCATCTTTTTTTAAAGTGCTTTCAACTTCATAAGAATAGTCAAAGTGATCCTCTATTGAGTTTTTATTTCTTCCAGTTACAATAACAATATCCTTTATTCCTGATTGCACAAGCTCCTCTACAATATATTGTAATGAAGGCTTATCAACTATTACTAGCATCTCTTTAGGTTGAGCTTTAGTTGCTGGTAAAACTCTAGTTCCTAATCCAGCTGCTGGTATTACTGCCTTAGTAACTTTTTTCATACTTTTCCCCTCCATATTAAAATTATTTAGCTTTTGATCCTGTTGCTACCTCTTTAGCTACTTCAACAAGTCTAAGTCCATTTTTATCTTCTGTACTTAAAAGCATTCCTTGAGAAATTTCTCCTCTTAATTTAACTGGTTTAAGGTTTGTTATAGCTAATACTTTTTTACCAACTAATTTTTCTGGCTCTGGATAAGCTTTAGCAATTCCTGAAACTATTTGTCTTGCATGATCTCCAAGGCTAACTTTAAATTTAAGAAGTTTATCTGCTCCCTTAATTTTTCCAGCCTCTAAAATCTCTACTACTTGTATTTTTAATTTATCAAATTCAGATATATCAATTGCATTTTCTATTACTAGATCAGGGTTAATTGCCATAGGGTCAACCTTTGGTTCTAATGCTTCAAGATCAAGTCTTGGGAATATAGGTTCTGCATTTCCTAATACATGTCCTGCTGCTAATAGATCCCAACCTTCAACATCACTTACTAAAGCATTTCTTACCTCTTTTTCAACTCCTAATTGATTCCAGATTTTTTGAGCTGATTCAGGCATATATGGATAAATCATTACTGCAACTTTATAAAGTCCATTTACTAAATGGTTCATTACTACTGCTAATCTATCTTTTTTAGCTTCATCTTTAGCAAGAGCCCAAGGCATAGTCTCATCAATATATTTATTTAATCTTGAGATAAATTTCCAAATTCCTTCAAGAGCTTTTGAGAATTGAACTATATCCATTTGCTCATTTACCTCTTTTAAAGTTTCATTCCATAGATTTTCTATCTCATCATCAAAACTATCTCTTTCAGTTCCTGAAGTTATAACCCCACCAAAATATTTTTTATACATTCCTAAAGTTCTATTTAATAGGTTTCCTAAGTCATTTGCTAAGTCTGAATTGATTCTAGTTACTACTGATTTTGTAGAGTAATCTCCATCATTTCCAAATTGAACTTCTCTTAATAGGCAGTATCTAAAAGCATCTACACCATATTTTTTTGTCTCTGCTATTGGATCTACAACATTTCCTTTAGATTTAGACATTTTTTCACCTTCAGAAGTCCACCAACCATGAGCTACTATATTATCTGGAAGTTTAATTCCAGCAGAAAGTAACATACAAGGCCAAATAATAGCATGGAATCTTACTATATCTTTTCCTAATAGGTGAACTACATGTCCATTTGTCCAGTATTTTTCAAATTTTTCTGGATCATTTTCATATCCTGTTGCTGTTAGATAGTTTGTTAGTGCATCAAACCAAACATAAGTAATGTGTCCTGGAGCAAATTCAATAGGGATTCCCCATTCAAATGTATTTCTTGAAATAGAAAGATCTTGTAATCCTTGTTTAATAAAAGATATAACTTCATTTCTTCTTGAACGAGGTAGTATAAAATCAGGATGAGATTCTATGTGTGCTAATAGAGCATCTTGATATTTTGACATTTTAAAGAAGTATGATTCTTCCTTTACTACTCTAAGTTCTTTTCCACAATCTGGACAATGATTTCCATTTACTATTTGATTTTCAGGTACAAAAGTTTCACACGAAACACAGTATTTTCCTGAATATTCTCCTTTATATATATCTCCATTTTCATAAACTTTTTTTAATATCTTCTTTACTGCATCTTTATGTCTTGATTCAGTTGTTCTGATAAAATCAGTATACTCTATATTTAAAGCTTTCCACATTTCAACAAACCTAGGAGCCATAATATCTGTCCATTGTTGAGGTGTGTAACCTTTCATTTTAGCTGTTTCTTCAACTTTTTGTCCATGCTCATCTGTTCCTGTTAAAAAGAAAACATCATACCCCATTGTTTTTTTATATCTAGCTAGTACATCTGCTGCTATTGTTGTGTAGGCACTTCCTACATGTGGATCCCCATTTACATAATAAATAGGTGTTGTTACATAAAAACTTTTATTCATCTATTCTCTCCTTCTACTAGACAATTATTAAAAATATTTTTCTGCTTCTCTGTCTAGTTCATTAAGTTTATTTTTTAATAATTCACAATATATATCTATATCTGCATCTTTAGGAATCTCTATGGGATCACCCATTAAAAATACCATTGTTGTAAAAGGTTTAGGAAATTGAAACTTATCCCAAGCTTTCTTAAATATCCATTTATCTTTATAAGCTCCACCTATTGGAACTATATATTTTCTTCCCTTTTGAGCTAAATATATCATTCCAGGTTTAACTTCATAGATAGGTCCCTTAGGTCCATCTACTGGAGTTCCTATACTGTACCCTTGCTTCATCAATCTTATTAAAGATATTAAACTTGAAGTTGAGTTTTTATCTGAAGAACCTCTTACCATATGAAATCCCATTTTTTCTAAAGGAACAGAGATTAACTCTCCATCTTTTGATGGACTAGCAAGAACTGCTCTTTTATCTATATAATCAAGACATAGACTTGGAATTACAAGCTTATTATGCCAAAAAGCAAAAATATAACTTTCTTCATTCTCTTTTACCTTATCATTCCTTATTAATTTAACTTTCAGTGTCTTTCCAACTAATTTTAGCAGATAATAAAGTATCAAGCCATATCTTCTATATTTTTTTGTTTCTTTTTCTCCGCTCATAATTTCTCCTAAAATTATTATAATTATACTCTATAATTATAGCACATCCATCCTATTTTAAAAAGTAACTTTTAAATAAAAGTATAGTTATATTAAAAGAAAAAGAGTCAGCATATCACCAACTCTTTTCATCTATCCTATTTCTCTTTTTTATCTTTAGCTTTTGCCTTTTCAATTAGAGGTTTCTTTCCTCTCTTATCTTGTTTAAATGCTTCTATAATCTCTTCTGCTTCACGGAATGGAACAGACATGAAAGAGAAATTATCATAAACTTCTACATTTTTTAATTTTCTCTCATCAATTCTTGCTTTTCTATTTACAAGCTCCACTAATTTCTTAGGAGTCATATCATTTTTTCTTCCAAGAGCAACAAACAGTCTTACTTTTCCTGTTTTTTCTAATGGAGCTGCATTGATCTCATTGTAACTATTTTCATCTAATTCATCTTCATATGAATTTTTTAATAAAGCTGCTACAATATCCACAGGATCTTCTCCAGCTAAAAGCTCTTTAGCAAGAGATTTAAAGTTATCAAAGTTTCCATCAGCTAAAATTTGTTGTAGCTCTTCCATCAATCTAAATTTCTTAGCTTGAATTACATCTTTTACTCCAGGGATTCTCTCTTTTCTAATTTCAGTTTTAACTATTTTTTGAATTTGTAAAAGTCTTCTATACTCTTGAGGTGTGATAAATGTAATAGCAGTTCCCTCTTTTCCTGCCCTTCCTGTTCTTCCTATTCTATGAACATAACTTTCAGCTTCTTGTGGAATAGCATAGTTAATTACATGTGATAGATCATTTACATCTATACCTCTAGCTGCTACATCTGTTGCTACAAGAACATTTATCTTTCTTGCTTTAAATCTCTTTAATGTAACTTCTCTATAATTTTGACTGATATCTCCATGAAGCCCTTCTGCATCATATCCTCTATCATTCAATTTTCCTACTACATCATTTACATCATTTTTAGTTCTACAGAAAACAATTCCATAAAAATCTCTTGTTAAATCAATTATTCTACAAAGAGCCTCAAATTTATCTCTCTCGTGAACTTCAAAATATATTTGATCTGTTAAATCTGTTGTAAGTTCTCTTGTTTTTACAGCTAATACTTCATAATCTTTCATATGTTTTTTAGCTATTTTCATTATCTCATTAGGCATTGTAGCAGAGAAGAAAAGCATTCTCTTATCTTCATTTGTAGATTCAAGTATCTTTTCTACATCTTCAACAAATCCCATGTTTAACATTTCATCTGCTTCATCTAGGATAAAATATTTAAGATTATCTAATTTTATCAATTTTCTATCCATTAAGTCCATAACTCTTCCAGGAGTTCCTACAATTATATCTGTTCCTTTTTTTAATTGCTTTATTTGGAACTCGATAGATTGTCCCCCATAAACTGGAGTTATTCTGATTTTCTTTCCACTTGCAAGACTATTCATCTCTTCAGCTACTTGTAGAGCTAACTCTCTTGTTGGGGCTAAAACAATAGCTTGTATATTTTTTGAAGATTCAAATCTCTCTAGTATAGGTAAAGAAAAAGCAGCTGTTTTTCCTGTTCCTGTTTGAGCTTGTCCTATTATATCCTTTTCTCCATTTAATAATGCTGGTATTGTAAGAGCTTGTATAGGAGTTGGAGTTTCATATCCTTTCTTTGAAAGAGCCTTTAAAGTTTTATCACTTAGTCCTAATTTTCTAAATTCTTCTAATTTTTCCATTCTTCACTTCCTTATTTAAATTATTTTATTTCATCATAATCACACTGCTTTATATTGTGTCCTATAACAAAAATTTCTTTGTAGCATTATAGGATTTTCTCTGTTCTTTTCTCACATATACATTTAACGGTGTGTCAAAAATAAAATATATTCAAATGTAATTCTCTTCAAAGAAACCTATCTTAACTACTCAAAAATATATTATACTATACTTTTCAAGAAATTGTAAGTTTTATTTTTATTTTAGGATATATATTTTTATTTTTCATATAAAAGTACATATTTGTTCTAATTAATTACATAAATTCAGTTAATAAATTTCATCTTTAATTTTTCCAATTAATTGATATTTTTAACTTGATTTTATTAAAAAAATATTATATAATCCCTTGGATATAATAAAATTTTAATACTTAGGAGGAAAAATGAATACAAAAACAGTCGCTTTTAAAGCTGCACTTCCTCATACTATTCCTATTTGTGCTGGTTTTACTTTTCTAGGATTAGCATATGGAATATATATGAGTAAAATGGGGTTCTCTTTTATCTATCCTTTTCTTATGGCAGTAACTATCTTTGCTGGATCTATGGAATTTATTACAGCCAATCTTTTAGTTAGTGCCTTTGATCCTATAAATGCTTTTATTTTAGCTTTAATGGTCAATGCTAGACATCTTTTTTATGGACTATCAATGTTAGAAAAATATCATGGAACTGGTAAAAAAAGATTTTTTTTGATTTTTGGAATGTGTGATGAGTCTTTTTCAATTAACTGTACAACTCCTATTCCTAAAAATGTTGATAAAGGTTGGTTCATGTTCTTTGTAACACTAATGAATTATCTTTATTGGGCTATTGGAGCTGCTTTAGGTGGTATTTTAGGAAAATTTATAACTTTTAGTACTGAGGGAATTGATTTTGTTATGACTGCACTTTTTGTTGTAATCTTTTTAACTCAATGGGATTCACAAAAAAATCATACTCCTGCTCTTATTGGACTTGGAGCTTCTGTTTTAGCTCTACTCATATTTAAAGGAGAGAATTTTATTATCCCTTCTATGATACTGATTTTAATCTCTCTAACATCTGTTAGAAAAAAACTTGAAAAGGAGGATAAATAATGACTATTACACAAGAGATATTAACTGTTGGAGCTGTTGTATTAGGAACTATGACAACTAGATTTTTACCTTTTATTATTTTCCCAGCTAATAAACCTATTCCAAAATATATTCAATATTTAGGTAGAGTTCTTCCTTTTTCTGTTATTGGAATGTTAATTGTATATTGCTTAAAAAATGTTTCTCTTATAAAAAAACCCTTTGTTTTACCAGAAATTATAGCTATTCTTGGTATAGTAGCTTTACACAAATGGCAACACAGTATGCTACTTTCAATCGCAGGAGGAACTATTTTATATATGCTGCTTGTTCAATTTATTTTTTAATTACAAAGAAATGATATTGTATTTTTTACATTTAATACAAAAAGTGCTGAAAAGATTTTTTCTTTTCAGCACTTTTCTATAACTGCTATAAATTGTCTAAATACTATTTTTCTACAAATTTTTAATACAATTTATATTAATTTTCAACTACTTCTTTTATTTTTATTAAATCGCTTCCATCACTTCCTGTCATATAATTAAACAGAGTATATACTAAATCTGAAACATTTTCTAGTCCTTCTCTCTCTCCAATATCAATCTTAATTCTTAATCCGTTATCAAACTCCTCTTTTAATTTAGGATATTTTATAGTTTCTAACTGGATCTTTCTATCAATCTCTTTAATATTATAAAGTAGTTCTAAGTATTCTTTTCTATTTTTCATTTCATTAAATAATATATTTTTATCTTTATCCAATAGGAAAATAGCTAATAAAAATTCTAAAAAATTTCTAATTGAATCTGTAAATTTCCAAACTTTTTTTTCTTCATAAGCTCTATCATAGTTTTTATCAAAATATTTTCTTGTATAATTTAAATTTCTCTTTACATAATCTAAACATTCTTCTAAAACTTTAGGCTCTTTTTCTACAACTCCCTTAATAAAATCTCTATCTAACCAACTAAACTCTGCTATTATTCCTATTATTTTAATAGTTTCATTATTATCAATAAAAGATTTTAATCTCAAATTGTTACTAGAATAAGAATAATTAAAAAGAAATTTTCTTTTCTCTATCTGATAAGATCCATTAGTATCAATTTCAATAGAAGAAATATTGTTAAGAGAGGCTAAAAATGTTTTCACTTGGTAACTTAAACTTTCTTCTATTTCAGAAGAATTTAATAAATCTGTTAAAAATAGTATTGTTTTATGATTAAGAATTTCATCTATTTCTTCATTTTCTACTTTTTTTATTAAATATTTTCTAAATTTATTTTTTGTTTTCTTCAAAGTAACTAATAGTTTTTCATTATTATTTCTATCATGCCAAATTTTATCTAAGATAAATTCTCCAAATTTTTCATCAATAACTATATCTGGGAAATTTATTTGTTTTTTTTCTATTTCTTCATTCTGTTCTACCCATTTTGTTTCAAATTCTACCTGATTATCATCAACAGAAACTATAATTCTATATGGATTTTCCTTACCATATGAATATCCTATTTTTAATTTTACCTCTAATGGTTCATCTAAAGGAAAACTAGAACTCTTTACCTCTAAAAAATAACTTTTTTTATTTAGAGAATCTTCACTATATAAAGGGAAAGTTATAATCTTCTGTCCAGCAGGAAAAACTAAGGTATCTTCTACTTCAAATGTAATCTCCTCTCCTAAAGTTAAATCTATAGATTTATCTTTAATCAGATCCAAGCTATAGAAATGTCCCTCTTTTGTTGTTTGAAGAGATAGATTAGGAAGAAATTCATTCCACACAGTTTTTTTTGATAAAATTTTTTTTAAAATTTTATCTTTTCCTTTTCCTAATTCTACTTCCTTCATTATTATTTTATTCTTTCCACTTTTAAATATTAGTGAAAGATATTCTGAAATAATAATAATTTTTTTATTTTTTAAAGCTTCTGCAAAATCTTTTTCTCTAAAAGTTTCAACTAACTTTTTCTCTATTTCTGAAATTATTTTATTGAAAACTTCTAAGTCTTTATCAATATAAAAATAAGATTTTTCTGTATTAATAAAAACTCTTTTTTCATAAAAAAATAAAACAGAGTTTAATTTTCCACTTGCTAATAAGTTTTTTCTCTCTTCTTCTTTTAAATTTATACAATATTTTTTTAGATATTCATATAAATAGTTTCTTATGAAATTATCTAAAGAAAACTCTTTCAATTTTTTAGACTCTTCAGATAAAATTGGGTGATGTTCAACTATATTTCCATATTTTTTTACTATGTTGACTGAGGGAATTATTGCATTTAAATCCAAAATTATAGTTTCTTCCTGTGTTTCCCTCTCTTCATCTAAAGCATATGTTGCTAAAATACTTCTCCAGATTGGATAGCTCGGTTTTAACTTTGAATTAAAAATAGTACATACATCTTTTTGCACCTCTGAATCTTGATACTCTGGTGCTGAAAAAATCCCTATTTTTTCCTCTTTTAACTCTAAACTCTCTTCAAATATTTTATCTAAATACCTTGAAATTTGTTCTAAATTTTCTCCATTATAAAAACCTGTACTTAAAGATGATAAATTCTCAAAATCTGATATAGGATAGTAATCTTCCACTCCAACAAAAGAATTCAAATCTTTTGAATATACAGCATCTTCTAAATATTTGTCATCAAGAAAAGAAAGAGGAGTATTTAAATCTATATAAATCCCTTTTCTACTATCATCTATTTTTATTTCCCTTTCCACTGATTCATCTTTTCCAACTATATTAACTATATCCTCTACAACATCTTGAGCTATTTCTTTTAAACTCTCTCCATTTAGCAACATCTCTTCTGGAAAACCAAAAAGAGTAAATTTTAAAAGATTTTTTTCTAAATCATATTCTTTAGAAATTTCAAGTTCTATCTGATTATTTAGAAGCACTCTGCTATCTTCAACAACTTTTTTATCTTGTTCATTAAAAATTAATTTTTTCAAAGAAATTTTCAGTTGTTCATCCTCTAATTGAATTTTTAGATGATAAAAATTTTTACTTTCAATAAAATACTCTACACTGTCTTTTTTTAAAGAGATAATATTTTTTATATCAAATATCTTTTTTAAAACTTTAATATTTTTTAGTTCTTTCAATCTATTGATAATATTTATAAAGATTACTAATAAACTTTTTTCAAGAAGTTCTTTTTCTGTATATTCATTTTCTTTCATATATTTTTTTAAAATATTTAATCCTCTATTTACCACAGAATAATCTCTGTGATCTATTAAAGTATTGTTAGGTATAAAATCCAGTGGTCTCTTTAAAGAAAACATCTCATTTAAAATCATTTTTCGTTTTATTCTATAAAATTTTCTATATATCTCTTGAAGTTTTTTAGATTTATCACCATTATCTTGATTTAAAAATCGTAGTTCTAAAATCTCTAAAACTTTCTTTACATAATATGTTACTATTCTATTTTCTTTTTTATCAATAGTATATATACTTTTAGGAGCCAACACCTTTCCTTTTACTCCTATTTTTTCAGCTAAATTTTTACCTGGTTTACTTCCTAACCAAGTCATTGTTTTAAAGTCAGTAGTTGTAACTTTATTCATCTCTTGAAATTCAGAGATTTTTACTAAACTTTTTTTAGGAGAATCAACTATTTTTTCCAAGGCTTTTAAAGTATAGTCAACTATTTGCAAAAAGTTATCACCTGGAGAATTTTCACATTTCCTTAAATTATCAATAATCTCCTTTATTATCTCATTGCTATATTTATCTCTTTGAATCCAACTATTTAACTCCTCTTCAATTTTTTCAAAGGAAAGAGCAAATGCCCTTTCCCTTGAACTATTTTTTTCGCTCTTCTTTAATTCTCTTTCTAAAAAATTCATACCTTGCTCCTCTTATTTTATATATCTTTCTCTAAATAAGTTGAACTAGTCCATACAAAAACATCATAAGGATTGTTTAAAGCTATTTCAAAGTCTTTCAATATTCCATTAGCTCTTTGCTCAATAATATCCCTTATCTTATCTAAACATTTAGTTCTTATATCTCCACTTGTTTCTAATCCTCTCAATTTAGGAATTAATTTTTGTACAAGAGCATCTTCAAAAGCTATTTGCAGATATTTATCTAACTCTTTTTCATCTTCTAAATTTCTTAAAACTAAAGGATAATTTTTTATATAGTTTTCAATAGATTGCCATACTCTATGTCCTATAGCTCTTCCACTACCTTCTAAAGCTCCATTGATACTTTCTACTACTTCTTTTAATCCGGCAAGTTTTTTATCTAACTTCTCATTTTTATCCTCTGGCCACTTCCAACTATCCCAGTTTTCTTTTTTCAATTTTAAAGCTGGGTCTAACTCTTTTAATGAATTTCTTGTGATAAGTTTATTCGGCTTAGGGAAACTTATTAAATTTCCTCTATCTATTACCTTATCTGAAAGAGATTTTGTTGTTTCATCTTCATTCATAGTTCCAACCCACATAACACTATTATTTAAAGTGATCTCATAAGGTTTATTCTCTGCTATATCTATTTCTAAAGTCTCTCCATCTTCTTTTCCTCTTAAAGATTCTAATTTACTTAATAGCTCACTGAAATATAGCTCTACATGTGCCAAATTCATTTCATCCAGCAGAACAATTGTAAGGTAGTCATTAATTGAATCTTCTACCCCCTCTTGAGCTTGGTATAAGATTTTTAATAGCGAAGTAGCGTTAAATTTTCCCTCTAAAGAGTTATAATAACCAAAAAGTGAATGTGGGCTATCCCAGTTTGGTTGTACTGCTAAAGATATAAAGTTAAGTCCTCCATATCTAGAATAAAGTTTTGGAAGTTCTGATTTTCCTGTTCCACTAACCCCTGCTAAGATACTCAATGAACTCCAGTCTGAAATTTTTAATGAAGTATGGAAGGCATATAGTAGTCTGTTGTTAAATACAAAGCCAACCTCTTTTATCTTTTCCATTATCTCTCTTAACCAACTCATTTCATCAATATTCTCTTTTCTTTGAATTAGCTCATCATCTGTAAAGTATGCTTGTTCTATTACCTGTTTTTTAGCCTCTTCAGACATTCCTTTATTTTTTAACTCTGCAATTTTCTCATCTTTTTTCTCAACTAAAGCAAGTAAATCCTCTCGACTTAAATCAAACTCATCAAGTTTTGTCATCTTTATTTCAAAATCTGATTTATATTTTCTTAGATCTATATTTTCTAATTCTAATTCACTATTTTTTGCTATTAAATTATCATATTCTCTCATTAAGTCATTTTTAGAGTTTTCTAAAGCCATTATTTTAGTAGCATTAATATTATCTAGTCCCAGCAAGTTATTTCTCAACTTCTCATTATCTTCTTTTAATCTTTTTATCTCTTCGTTTAATATCTCTATATCTACTTTATTCTCGTTTAAAAGTTCTAATCTTCTATTTCTTTTTTCCAACTGCAAATACTGATTTGTTTTCTCTCCTAGAGCCTCTTTTAATTGAGCAATCTCTTTTTCATACTCATTTTTTAAAGTTTTAAGAGTTTCTGTTTCATAATCATGTATCTTTTGTCTTAAATCATCCATTCTTTCTTTTTTATTTTCTAAATTTTCTCTTTCAAGAGTCAAAGTGGCTTTTAAGTTTTCCACTTCATTCTCTTTTTCTTCTATCTTTTGCACCTTTTCTTTTATACTATCTATACTATTTTCTAACTTAACTTTTTCATCCTTTAAGTTATTTATTTCAGCTAAAAGAGTGTCTTTATGTTTACTTAACTTTTCTTCTTCAAGTTTTGCTATATTTTTAACTCCCTCTACAGTCTGAGTTTTTAAATTTCCATAAAAAATTTCTATATCATTTATATTTTCGTTTAAAGCTTTTCTCTTTTCTTCTAGTCCAGCTATCTCATTTTTAAGCTTACTATTTTCTTCTTCTAGTCTATCATTTTCTTCTTTTAGCTCTCTTTTTTTCTCTCTTCTAGCTTTATTTTTACCTTCTAATTGATTAAATTCTTCCTCTTTTTCTTTAATTATTTCCTCTAAATTCTCATTTTTAGCAATTAAAGCCTGATAATTTTTTATAAACATCTCTTTCTCAGTTTGCTTTTCTTCTAATTCTTTACTACTCTTTTGAATTTCTTGAGTTATTCTTTGAAATTCTTTAATAGTTTCTTTATATTTTTCATCAAAAGAACGATATAAGCAAAGATATGCTTTATGTCTATAATTTTCATTTTCTTCAAGAAGTTTTTCAATATCTAGTTTATCAGCTTGAATATTTTTATTATCCTCAATATTCAATTTTTTCAATATTTTTTCTTCTATCTCTTTATCTTCTAAAATACCAGCTAATATTTCATCTTCACTTTTTAAAGTATTTGTCATACTCTCTATTTTTTTTCTTTGTATTACATCTTTACTCATCTAAATCACTTCCCTATCTCTACCAAAATTTTCTTTATAATCTCAAATATATCTTTTATAAACTCCTCTACTTTTTTTATGTCTTTCTCTATATTCTCATCAGTTTTTTCAAGAAACTTTTTACCACTATGACCTCTTAAATCAGAAACAACAAATACTAATTTAAAAAACTCTGGATATTTTCCCAAAATTTCTTTTATTAAGAGGTTTCCCTTTGAATATATCAAGGCTAAAGCATAGGTATTAAGAGTTCCCTTTTTAAATGCAAGGGCAATTTTTATTATTTTTTTCTTCTGCACTCCTACCTTTGTTCTTATCTCTTCAAAGAGAGAATCTATCTCACTACTTTTTTTGCTATTGTTGAAAAATTCCTTGTCAACTTCACTTAGTTTTATAGTGTGAGAACTGCTTTCTCCTAAATCTAAAAGTTCTAAATGTTTTCCATCAATTTTATCTCTCAGTATTTTCAAAGTTGCTTCCAACAATTTTCCACTACTCATTATAATTTCTTTTTTATATGCTAAATTTTTAAAACTTTCATAATATTTAAAGGATTCTAAAAGATTGATTAATTTTTTAAGTAATAGAAGATTATCTATCCCAGCAAATTCAATTTCAATCTCTTTTTCACACTGTTTTTTTATATTCTTAGTTAAATTCTCATCTAAAGTACGAGTATTTAAAGAAGTATTAAATTTAAACTCAAAAATATTTTCTATAAGATCTATTAATATTTTTTTTCCTTCTGCTTCAAATTCAAAATCTATATCATCATCTTTATACTCTTGATTTTCCCCAGAATGATTAAATCTATTTCTTTCAGGAATCAATTTCTTTATAAAAGAGAAGAATTCTGAGTTTCTTTTTAAGTATCTTTCAAGTTTTTCCTCTCCCTCTTTATTTTCCAAATAGATTGCATATCTAAAGAGATTTATCAATTCTTCACTTTCTAATATAAATTCACTTATATTGGAAGATATATTTGAAGTGTAAAAATATGTAAGTTCTTCATCTAAAAGATAATTTTCTTTGAAAATATTTTTAAGTGCTAACTCTATATTTCTATTTTTTACAAGAGATCTATTTTTACTATATTTTCTTAAAAGATAATTAAAAACCTCAGCAAAAGCTTCATATATCAAAGGGATATTTCTTTTATATCTTTCCTCTAAGTTGTCATCTTCATCGTAATATAGAATAGAAAGTTTTTGTACTAATTTAAGTGATTCTTCAAGTTTATTTCCTGATTCCTCTAGTATAGCTTTCTCTTTCTCTTTAAGTTCTTTTTTTATCTCATTTTTTTTACCCTTATCAAGGCCATATTTTTCTTCTGCCTTTTCTTTAAACTTAGTTTTTAAGTGTGAAATTCTTTCTAACTCTATCTTTAAGTCTCTATCATTTTTAGTAGGGTAAAAAGAGTTTAATACATTCCCATTAGAATCTATTCCAACTAAAAGATAGGATAATCTCGAATCTTTTTTTGTATATTTTCTTAGATCTTGTAAGAATTCCATTTTTCCTATAGAATTATTCTCTTCCATCTCTTCTTTTATATTTCTTAGTTCTTTTCTTTTTATCATTACTAAATCTTCAATAGAGAAACTACTTATTTTAGATTGTAACTCTCCCTTTAAAAAATCTATCTCTATTTTTAAAGGACTTCCAGGAGTCCCAAAATTTATCTTCTTTCTTCTTTCCTCTACTCTTGTTTCTATTTTTTTAATAGGATTTTCTCCAGATAGTCTTATGATATTTGCTTCAATATAGCTTTCATAGTCTTTAGAAATAATATTATAAAAAACACTTCCCAAGACTTTATCCTCTTTATTTACAATATCAATATCTAGTAAAACATCTTTCCCCTCTTTTGTAATCTCTCCATTTTTTATATATCTTAAACTCTCTAACTCCTTTAAAATATAGTCTATTAGATTATTTTCCTCTCCCTTTACATCTTCTGAGATTCCGCCAAATTTTAATACTTCCTCTATACTTTTTTTATCACTATACCCACATTTAAAAAGTCTTAAAATAATCTCTTGGTATAGATTTACCTTTTCTTTCTTTAGAAAAAAGTCCATGCTTATCTCTTCAACAGGGATTCCTATCCAAATAGCATCTCTATTTTTTTTAATCATTCTTTCATTATAATATAGATTTATACTCTCCATATTCCCTCTCTTCTTTACACATTCTTAAAAAATCTTGTAATGGTTTTATATCACTATACTCTCCCTCTTCTAACATCTGACTATCTCCAAACATAACTAATAGTTCTTTTTGTCTACTCATAGCAACACATAATCTATTTGGGTTTGTTAAAAATCCAAATTTACTACGAACATCTTTCTCATCTTTTAAAGGGTTTTTATTACTTCTAACCATAGATAGACATACATAATTAAATTCCATTCCTTGGAATGAATCAACACTACCTATTCTTAACTTCTCATATCCTAAATTAGAATAACTATCTGAAATTTTGTATTCTCCATTTTTTTGCTTTTCTACAATTAATTTTTGATCTTTATATGCCAAATTTTTTTCCTTTGAAAGCTCCTTGTATATTTCCTCTACTTGTTCTCTATAGAAAGTTATTATTCCAAAACTTTTTCCCTCTGCTTCCTTAGAGTCAATATGTTTATATATAAATTTAGCTATCTCCTCTGCTTCCTTTGTTCTTACCTTACTTTTACTTCTTGTAACTTCTCTATATTCATCAGTATAAGGAACATCATACCAAGCAAAGGCTTTTCCTTCCAATCCTTTTAAAGTTGTTTGAAATTTATCTGCACTTAATCCATTTTTTAATTTCCCTTCATAGAAATTCTCACTAATAAATGTTCCTATTTTAGGATGCATTCTATATTGTGTATCTAGCATGATCAATCTTTTTACTCCATCAATATTTTCAAGCTCTCTACACTTTTCCACCAAAAATTCAAACATACTTATTTTTACTAGTTGATTATCAACTACCTTTCCTTTTATTTGTTCTTCATACTCCTCTTTTACACTTTTCGAATTTTTTCCCATTTTATCAACTATAGTTTCATCTATCAAATGGGGAAGTTGTTTATGATCTCCTACCAATATAATTCTCTCTGTAGCCATACTCATAGGAATCAAAAGATCTGGAGGGTTACTTCTAGCAGCCTCATCTATTAAAACATTTTCATAACGCTCACATTTTTCTAATTCAAAACTACTTCTTCCTACTTTCTCTCCTCCATTTTTAGCTTCTTTTATCTGCTTCCCTTGAGTTTGTTGACAAGTCGCTCCAAAAGTTGACATATAAGATCTTAAAGTATCTCTTACCCTCAAAGGATTATTTTCTAACTCTCTTAAATATTTAATTTTTATATCGTCTTTATATTCTTTAGAAGTTTCTTGAATATCTTTTAAAATCTGATTAATACTTTCAAATATTTTCTCTATCTTTTCATTAGAAGACCTATCTAAGAACGGAATATCTATCTCAGCTAACTTTGAAAGTATTGAATTTTTACATCTTTTCATTACTTTAAAATCTATCTTTTCTCTCTTTGAAAGAATGTTTAAAATCTCTATCTCTCTTTGAAACTCCTCTTTTGATATCTCCCCATTAGCTATTTCACTTTCCAATGTCTCTATACTTTTTTCTATAAATTTTCTTCCTCCATCTTCAAGCATCTCTTGACAAATTGGAAGCTTATAGAAAAATCTTTTCTCTATAAAATATTTTTTCTTGTTAACTCTATTTAGCTCATCTTGTAATTTATCTATCTCATCTTTTACATTTGGTATATAGTATCTTGAAACAAAAAGATAGAGCTGTTTCAACAAGCTTATTATCTCTTCTTTCAGAGGAATATCTCTTAAATTTTTGCTATAATAATCATATATTTCTAAAAGTTCTTCTTCCTCTTTCTTTCTTTTAAGTTGAGGTTCCTCTCTATAATATTCATTTAATGCATTATCTATATAGTCTCTAAAAACTCTATTTAAAATATCTTCGCTGTCTCCCCTTTGTCCATATTTTTCTGCTGGAATCCCACCTAAATTTTTAATTCTTGAAGCAGCATTTATTACAGCATCATGTTGAAAAGAAGTTATTAAGTTATTTCCAGCTATATTCCCTATCTCTTTTCTCTCTTCACTCAATCTTTTTAGTATAGCTGTTATCACCGTTGTTTTCCCTGTTCCTGGTGGACCTTGTATCAAAGCTATATCAGGAGTATTTAATGCTATCTCTATTGCCTTTTTCTGATTATCTGTTGGATCATACTTAGGAAAAAGTTCTTTTTTAGTTTGAAGAGAGAGAGCCTTTAAATTTCTCTTTCTCTTTTCTCTTGTCTTTTTACCTTCAATAATCAATGAAAGAGAATTCATTCCAGCCTTATCTTCTAATATTAAATTTTTAGCTCTCTCTCTCCTATCAAACATCGTTTTATTTCCCTTTATAGATCCTCTTAAAGTACAGTTTTTTAAACTATTAGGAAAATTCTCCTTATATCTAACATTCAAATATACACCCTTTGCATCTTCTTCTACCTCAGTATCATAAATCTCTTCCGAATTTTTTTCAATATCTATTGAATCTCCCTCTTTAAAATTTGATGCTTTATTTAGCTTTAAACCAATTACTTCTTTTTTTATGTCATATGTATCAAGAATTATAAATTCTCCCTTTGTCTTTGCTTCCTCGTCATAGTGTTCCATCTCTACTTTACTATATTCTTCCCAAATTTTTAAATAACTTGAAGGGTTATCTTTTATATTATCTAAAGCAATTTGAGTTTCTATACTCTCTCTAAACTCCTGACTATCATCTAAAAACTCTATCTTTCCTTTAAAAGCAATTATTCTAAATACATCCAATTCTTTTAAAACTAACCTTTTCTGTTTTTTGACTACAAAAACCTCTGTTATGAGCTTTTTTCCATCTTTAAAGTAATCCTTCTCTTTTCTTTCTAAATATAGAAGTGTATTTTCCCCAATTACTACATATTCATCAATATCTTTTACTCCAAATAGCATAAAATCTATTCCCGGTCTTATAGACACAGTATATTCCTGTGTTAAATTTTTAAGCTCACTTTCAGTTCTCTTTTTATTTTTCCCCTTAACATCTTTCTTTTCATACAAAATAGGCAAATTTATATTTTGTCCACTATTGTATTCTAATACAATAATAGTATTGATATCTTCTAACTTTGCTAAATAAACCTTTTTTTTATCTAGCAATTCCTCTATATAAACCTCTGTATTATATTCAAGTATCATCTTATATTGTGACCCTTGAATTTCTATAAAGTAATTTTTTCCTTGTTTTTTTAATTCAACAATCTTTCCTATAAAACTCACAACGTCTTTTTTCTCAAAAACAACTGGTAAAATTTTTCTTTTAGTAAAATATTTTATATTCTGAAACTCCATACTACACCCCCTTGATGTTAATAGTTGCTTCTTCTAATTCTATTATTAAGTTTAAAAAATCATATATAAGCTCTTTACTCTTTCCTAAAATCTCCATCTCAAACTCCTCTTCTCCAATTTTTTCTTTGAAGATAATCTTTTTTTCTTCTGCAGAGTTTTCAAGATAAAATTTCCCATTTGATTTTTTCAATCTAAAAATTTCCTTATTTTTTTCATCAAAAGTTCCAATTCCTAAATCACTTTTGAATATTGTAATATTCTCTTCCCCATCATAATTTTTTATAATAGTTTTACTCTTTTTCCTATTTTTATAATCTATCTCAAATAAAAGTAAATTTGATTTTTTCTCACAACTTTTACATCTGTTTTTTACATCACAATAGAAATATCCACAATCACATTGGGAATTATTTAATATATTAGAAAAATTCACAAGCTCTTCATACCACAATCTCAAACTTGATCTTTTCTCTGGAACTTCTCTTCCCTCTCTCCCAAGAGTTCTATCAAATAATTTTCTCAGATTTTCAGGAATAACTTTATCCATCATTGGAGATAACCCATATATAGGCTTATTATTTTCATCCCCTTCACCTACCCAAGGGACCTCTCCATAATCAAAAATTTTCTCATTATCTTCTTCTTCCCAATCATCATCGTCCCACTTATCTTCTTCACTACTTAAAGTTTCCAATATACTTCCTTTAAAAGGATCAGCTAAAAATATCAGGATATATGCTAAATTAGCAAAAGCATACCTATCATTCTCTATTGTATTTAATTTTTTCCCATCGTTATATGGTGGCAAAGTTTTTCTTATCTCTGGAGCACAAAATCCGGGAGTTCCTATAGTATAATCTACACTATAATGATAATCTATATTATCACAATCTATAAACCAAGCTTCAGAATTTTCTCTTCCACTTGAGACAAAAGTATTATTTGGAGAAATATCCCCATAGACAAGCCCCTTACTATGAAGTTGATAAAGATTATATGCTATCTTTTTTAAGATTTCTACTCTCCTTTTTATTCCTCCTGTCTCTTGATACCATTCTTTTAACTTCTCAAAAGTTTCAAATGAAGTTCTAAAAAGTTTTGAGATTGGTTCCATATCCTCCATCAATAGCATTATATATCCTTCATACTCATCATTTTTTATTTTTAAATTTAACAGTGGGATAGCAAAATTTAATTTTTTATTTAACTCTAAACTTTTTATTCTATTTACCTTTTCTCTTAAACTCTCACTTTCAACTTTCTTTACCAATTTTAATAGAATATTTCTTTTCTTAATTCTATATACTGCTCCTTGAGTCCCCTCACCTATCTTTCCGCTGTCTTCAATTTCGTATCTATTCCCTTTTTCATCATATAAAGTAACTTTAGAATTAATCTCCATAAACTCTCCTATAAAAAAGAGGTTATTGCTTTACAACAGCCTCTTTTTCTCAATTATTTTTTATAAAAATTTCATAAGTTCTTCCAACTCTGTATCACTCAATTCATCTTTAACTAATTTTTCTCCTTTTGCATTTTCACTCTCTTTTAATAAAGATTTAAGTAGATACTTTTCAGGAGTTTTACTTGGATTACTACTAATTGATTTCTCCTTAACTGTCATAGTTACAAACTGAAAGAATTCAACTAAGTCTTTTGCATCTTCTGCTTCATATATCTTTCCATATGATGAAAATTGTTTTAACATCTTTTCATCATACCCATTTCCTATTCCTAATGCCAATCTTTCACACTTCTTACTTCTTCCCTCTTCTATAAAAGCTCTTAAAGTCTCTTCCCAATAATAATCATTTGGTGCCCCATCTGACATCAATATAACCATAGGTCTATATGAATCTGATGGTATCTGATTTCTATCTTCTACTATACCTTTTGCTATTTTCAAAGCTCCTCCTAATGGAGTTGATCCACTTGCTGTAAACTCTTCTAATTCCACTTGTGATACAGGAACTAATTGTTGATGTAGTTTTGCTGAATTTCCTCCAAAAGTAATTATACAAATATGTATTTCTGCCTTTAATGACTCCTGATTTGCCAATTCCTCTATCATCTCTCTAGTAGCTCTATTTAATTCATCAATACGATCTCTCATTGAACTACTAATATCCAATAATAATATCAAAGGTAATACTTTTTTCTTTTGTGCTTTAAATTCCATAACTTCCTCCTAGCTTATACTAAATCAAATATATCTTTATATTGAAAAACTTTTTCCCTACTTGAAAATTCTTTTAAGATTCTTTTATTTACTCCCTCTCCAACAGCTATAGCAATTCTTTCTATAGCATCTAAGTTTTCATCCTCTTTTAACTTAGAAAAGAATTTATCCCAATCCTCTCTTTTAAAATATCCATCTGAAAAGAGAAATATTTTTTTTACTCCCTCATTTTTTGATATTCTTTCAAATAGTTTAAAAATATTTTCACTCTCTAAAAGATTATCTTCATTTAGTTTTTTTTTCATAATAATTTTTTCAACCTGTTGAGGAAGAAGAATATCTTCCTCCCCAATACAAGTTACTATTATCTCTTTTTTTATATTCTGTGGATAATTTCTATCTAAGGCTTCTGCCATTAATTCAATAGAATCTTCAATCATTTTCTTTTCCATAATAACTGAACCACTTCTATCAGCAATGATCCCTATACTATATTTTTCCATTATTCAACCTCGTAATATCTTATTATTCCTTTCACTAATTCATCCTCTGTACAAAATGGTTGAGCTTTTTGCAACTCTTTAAAAGATTCAAATCCTTTCTCTTTTAAGAATCTTTCTACTAAATCTAGATGTTCTTCTAATAGTGACTCTTTATAAGAAATATCTCCAAAATTGTATCCTTTTAATTTGCTTAAGCTTTTATAAAGAAGTTTATCTGAAATCTCTCCTGTTTTAGTTTTTGTTACTGTATCTTTAACCTCCTCAATAAAGCTTTCATCCTCTCCATTTAAATGTTCCTCAACTATAAGAGCAATCACTTTTCTTAATCTTTCCTTTGGTTGTGCCTGTAGAAACTCAATTATATTTACTTTTTTAGCATCAAATACTTTTTGTAGATAAAGATATAGATTATCATCTTTTAAATTTTCTAATAATATAACCACTTCAACTAATTTCATAAATTTATTCTCATTTAATCTCATCTTAGGTTTTATATTTGCCTTATAGAAATATCTTAAATTACTTCTTGAATCTAGGCTTATAAAACTAGCCCCACTTTCTATAGCAAATTCTATTATTGCATCATCTGCACCATCTGGATGTTTTGGTAGCTCCACATATTTATATACCTCATCATTATCGTAAGGCATTTCCCCAATCCATGAATAGGCTATTTTTGCTTCTTTGGTTCCACCCTTTTTCTTTCCTTCTATTTCTGCATAAACTGGACTTGTGATATATATTGTTGTTATTTTTCCTCCAATTATTAATTCTAAAACAGATTTTAGAACTCCAAAGTCCCCATCTTTTTTAGCTATTTTTTCTGCCAAGGCTAAAAGAATATTTGTATCTACTACAACTTCTCTTTCTTTTTTTTCTTGTTGGCTAAAGTTATTCTCTTCACTATTTTCTATCATAACATTTTTTTGACTTAACATATTGTTTCCTCCTTGTACTTATTTTGGATTCTTATAATTTAATAGTAACATATTTTTTTACATTTGTATTTAAATTTTAGTTAATTTTTATACAATGCTTTAAGTACAGTTTTAAACAATGTTTTTTGGTTTTTTAAAATAAAATTATAATGCATTTTTATATTTTTTATAAATTTTATTTTTTTAATTTTGATATATTTTAAAAGCTTCTTCATAATTTTTCTTAAATTTCTCTTTCAATCTCTCTGGGGATAAAATTCTACACTCTTTTCCAAAAGAAAAGAAATATGTTTCTACGGAAAAATATGTATTTTTAAAAGTATAGATATATTTTTTCTTACCATTATCTTCTACCACTTCAGGTTTAATATCCATTTTAAAAGGTCTATTATGAAGAATTATCTCCAACATTTCTTTCCCTTTTTCTGTCAACTCTACTTTGATCTCTACTTCATTTCCCTGAGTTATAATTTTATCTTCAACTCTCTTTTCTACCTCTTTAACAATGCTCTCTTTTATTAAATATAAAGATTCTTGTTCTATTTCTTCATCTTTTCCAATTTTAAAAATCTTTCCAGGTTTTATCTCTTTTATATTAGATATTCTTGTTGGATATATATCAAATTTTCCTGTTTTTTCTAAAGTCTTAATATCTACCCCCTCACTATATCCTAATAGATATGAATAGTTTTCATTTTTAGAAGTGACAATTCCTAAAGGAGCTAATTCAATTTCCCTCTCACCTGCTCCTAAAGTTTTTACTTTTATCTTTAAAGTATTCTTTCTTAAATTTTTCTTTAGAAGTTGTTTTTCAATAGTTTCAATCTCTTTATAGTAAAGTATTTTTTCTCTTTCACACTGCTTTTTATTACAATACCACTCAAATATCTCTCTAAAAAACTTAGTAATATTTATTTTTTCATCTTCAATATCCAACATATAACTTTCATATTCTTCAAAAGTATCTTTATTTAATCTAAAATTTAATTGAGGAGAATTTTTTTCTTTTTCTCCTTCTTTCCTTCTCAAGTCATACATTAATTCTATAATATTTTCTATATTTAGATTTGTTTTCATCTTTCCATATTTAACTTTTACTTTTTTTCTAATTTCCTCTTCTACTCTTGCTACTTCAAATTTTAGATAATATAAAATAATAGTATTAATCATTGCATTTTTTTTAGCTATATTAAAATTTGTTTTATCTGAATCTAGTATATCATTGATTCTAGAATTTACTTTAATATTAAAATTTTCTGTTATCAACATTTTATTACCTCCTATATATTTTTTCCAGTTTACAATTCATTATACCACTTTTTTATATTGAAAAATAGCTCATATTTTTATTTTTTATTAAATGCTTATATTTTTATTTTTAAAAGTTTTATTCTATACATGTAATAAATTTTACAATGCATTTTTATATTATTACAGCTCTAAGAATTTATAAATATATTTTCCTATAAAATATCAGGAAAAGTTTTATTTAAAAAAATTATTAAAAAAGGAGAATCTATACAAAGTAAATTCTCCTAAATTTTAATTGATTTTTTATTTTATATAACATAACTATATAGCTTAATTGTTACAATTTAACAGCCTCTCTTTTTATTAATCTAATTCTTGAGTTCCACCACCATTTACAAAGATAACTTGTCCACTTGTCCAACTTGAAGCAGGGCTAGCAAAGTATAGAACTGCATCAGCTATATCCTCAGCCTCTCCCAATCTTTTTATTGGTGTTTTAGCCAACATCTTTTGCTCTATCTCTGGTGTCAACACTGTTCCTAAAGCTCTTGTTTTAATTGCTCCAGGTCCAATAGCATTTACTCTTATTTCTGGTCCTAAATCATAAGCTGCATATTTTGTTAGTTGGTTGATAGCAGCCTTAGAACTTCCATATACACTCATATTATGACTTACCATATTACTTGCCATAGAGCTAATATTTATAATAGAACCATATCCATCTTTTCTCATATGTGGAGCACATAGTTTCATCAATGTAAATACACTAAATACATTTAATTTATAGATAAAAGTGATGTAATCCAAAGTTAACTCTTCTAACTTCTCTTTTCCACCACCTCCACCTCCAGCATTATTTACAAGGATATTTACCTTTCCAAATTGTTTTACAGTTTCATCTACTAAAGCCTTCATATCCTCTTCAATAGTTACATTACATTTAATAGCTAGTCCCTCTGCTCCTAAATCTTTTACCATTGTAACTGTTTCTTGAGCCTTTTCCAAATCTAAGTCACTACAAACAACAGTTGCTCCAGCTTGAGCTAATTTCAAAGCAGAAGCTCTACCTATTCCATCTCCAGCTCCTGTAATTATAGCTACTTTTCCTTTTAAATTATATTGTTCTGATATTTTCATAGAAATCATCTCCTATAATTTTATCCTATATATTATATTTACAATGAAAACTGCCCTTTTCTTTTATTTTTTATAGAATAAACCTACTCCGTCTCCAAAAGGTAGGAGAACAAAATCTCCATCTTCTCTTTTATATAATGAATCAATAAAACTATCCAATCTTTTTACAATAGTCTTAAATCTCTTAGGATACTCTTTATACAGATACCCTCTAAACATAATATTATCAATAAATATTATTCCATTTTTATTTAAAAGTTTGATAGAGTCCTCAAAAAAATCCATATAATGTCCTTTAGAAGCATCAATAAAAACAAAATCAAAGTTCTCTTCTATTTTTTTTATCTCTTCTACTGCATCTCCCTTTATAGAAACAATATTATTTAAACCAGATTTTTTTATATTCTCTTGAGCTTGATTGTATCTCTCCTCGTCAATCTCAATAGTATATAATTTTCCATCTTGCTCTACTATCTCTTTTGCCATTAAAATCCCTGAGTATCCTATTGCTGTTCCTACTTCTAAAATGTTTTTAACTTTATGAGTCTTTACAATAAATTTCAGATATTCAGCAACCTCTTTAGTTACAATAGGCACATTATTTTCATGTGCAAAATCTTCCATCTCCAATATTAAACTATCTTTTTCCTCTATCTTTCCAATTATATAGCTATTTGCATCTTTTAATTCTTCTAACATTTTTCCCTCTTCTTTCTTAATTTTGCAATGTAAAATCCATCTAAAATATCCTCATGATAATCTATTGTAAATCCTCCAAACTTATCATATGTTCCATTTACATTTTCAGGAATATATAATTCTGTTGTTTCAAATTCTGGATATTTTTCTAAAAACTTTTCTATATTGTTACTATTTTCCTCTTTTAAAATAGTACATGTACTGTAAACAAGTTCTCCATCATCTCTTAAAACTTGTGCTGCTGACTCTAATATTTCAAATTGTAACTTTGATAACTCCTCAACATTTTCAATACTTTTATTATAAAGAGCCTCTGGTTTTTTTCTTAATACACCATATCCACTACATGGAGCATCTACAAGTATTTTATCAAATTTTTTACCTTGTTGATTTAATTTTCTAGCATCCATTTTTACAGTTCTAACAAAATCTATTCCTAGTTTTTTACAATTTTCTTCTATCAATTTAAGTTTATGAGGATAGATATCTAAGGCTAAAAGTTCTCCTTCATTTTTCATCAATTCTCCTAAAACTGCTGTTTTACCTCCAGGAGCACTACAAGTATCTAAAACAGACTCATTTGATTTAGGGTTCAAATTTTTAGCTGATAAATATGATGAAGCATCTTGAACAATTATTTTCCCATCTTTAAACTCATCACTATATAATAAAATTCCAGATTCTAAATAGTATACTGTATCAACTTTTTTTACAATATTTATATTTAAACTTTCTAAAAGTTTTTCAAACTCCTCTTCACTATATTTTAAAGTGTTTACTCTAAAACTAATATATGGAATTTTTTTCAAAGACTCTAAAAATAGATTTGCCTCCTCTTTATATTCTTGTTTAATTTTATCATAAAACCATCTAGGATAAGAAAGTAAGATATCCTCTTTATCATTTTCTTTTAATTCTAAAATATCATTTTCCAATTCACGAATATAGCTACGTAAAACCCCATTAACAAATTTTCCAACAGGAACTCCAAATTTTTTCTTTGCTAGTTCAGTAGCTTCCCATACAACACCTTTATCATCACTTTTCATAAAAGCAATTTGATACATAGATATTCTAAGAATATTTCTTATCCAATCTTTTTTTATACTTGAAGTTCTTTTGTCTATCTCATAATCAAGGAATATTTTTTTTCTAATTACTCCATAAAAAAGTTCAGTTATAAATCCCTTTTCTTTTTTATTCAAATCATTTTGCTTAAAATATTCATTCAATGCTATATTGGAGTATTTTCCATTTTCAACTTCTTTTATAAGCCCTATAACTCTTTGCTTAATATTCATTTTCTCCTCCTATACTCTTCACTATCTAAATTATTATACAATATTTAATAGATAAATAAAAGTTATCATTTACAAAATGGTGTAATTTTTTTGTAAACAAATATTGCCTTTTTTTTAATAAAATGTTACCCTAATATATGTAGTTTAAAATTTTATAAAAATGGAGGTGCAACATGGAAAATATTTTGTCTTATTTAGAAAATAACCAGTTGGCAAAGTTAAAAGAAGTACTTATTGAAGAAAATCCTGTAGACATAGCGGAGTTATTTGAAGACCTGCCCAAAGATCAATGTCTAAAACTTTTTAGAATACTTCCTAAAGACTTAGCTGCTGAAACTTTTTCATATCTTTCTTCAGAGAAACAACAAGAAATTGTAGAAAATATCACTGACGAAGAGATAAAACATATTATTAATGAGATGTTTATTGATGATACTGTAGACTTTATTGAGGAAATGCCAGCAAATATTGTTGATAAAATTCTTCAAAATACATCTCCTGACACAAGAAAGCTTATAAACCAATTTCTAAAGTATCCTGAAAACAGTGCTGGAAGTGTAATGACTGTTGAATATGTTTCCCTAAAGAGTGATATGAATATTGGACAAGCTTTAAATCATATTAAAAAAGTAGGTATTAATAATGAAACCATTGATATCTGTTATGTTATTGATAATCAAAGAAAACTTGTAGGATTTATCTCTTTAAAAAGTCTTATCTTCCTTGATGATATTATCCCTCTAGTTGATGCAATGGAAACTAATGTTATTAGTGCTACAACAACTGATGACCAAGAGGTAATCGCCTCTCTATTCAGAAAATATGACCTTACTTCAATGCCAGTAGTAGATATTGAAGGAAGATTGGTTGGAATTATCACAATTGACGACGTAGTAGACGTTATTGATCAAGAAAATACAGAAGACTTTCAAAAAATGGCTGCTATGAATCCATCAGATGAGGAATATCTAAAAGAATCTGTTTTCTCTCTTGCTAAACATAGAATTGTTTGGTTGTTAGTTCTTATGATTTCAGCAACTGCTACAGGAACTATTATTAGAAGATATGAAGAGGTACTACAATCTGTAGTTATTCTTGCTGCATTTATTCCAATGCTTATGGACACTGGAGGAAATGCTGGTTCTCAATCTTCTACACTTATTATTCGTGGAATTGCACTTGGAGAAATTCAATTATCTGATATTGGAAAAATACTTTGGAAAGAGTTTAGAGTTAGTTTAATTGTTGGAATTACTCTTGCTGTTGTAAACTTTCTAAGAATTTATTATATTGATAAAGCTGGACTTACAATCTCTCTTGTAGTTTGTGCTAGTTTATTATTCACTGTTATTATAGCTAAAGTGGTTGGAGGTATACTTCCTATCTTAGCAAAGGCATTTAAACTTGACCCTGCTATAATGGCAAGTCCATTAATTACTACAATAGTAGATGCTTGTGCTCTTGTAGTTTACTTTGCTTTATCTACACACTTCTTAAATCTAGCTTAAAATTTTAATAAACTGTTGCATTTTAACAATTTGGTTTGTTAATTTGTAACAGTTTTTTATTTTGTATATTGACATTAAAATCTATTTGTGATATATAATTATTAGCCACAATAGTTACAGAGTGCTAAGAGGAGGATTTAAAATGAGAAAAGAATCAAAAGCTTTTCAAGCTGAAACAAAAGAACTTTTAAATTTAATGATAAATTCTATTTATACTAACAAAGAAATTTTTTTAAGAGAACTTATCTCAAATGCTAGTGATGCTATAGATAAATTAAAATTTACAGCTCTAACTAATAGTGAGATATTAGGAGAAAACAGTGAATTTAAAATAACTCTTGCAGTTGATAAAGATAAAAGAGAGATAACAATTACAGATAATGGAATAGGTATGACTTATGATGAAGTAGCTGAAAATATAGGTACTATTGCAAAATCTGGATCTAAAGCTTTTAAAGAGAAACTTGAAAATGTTTCTAAAGATGATGTTGATATTATAGGTCAATTTGGTGTAGGTTTCTACTCAGGATTTATGGTAGCAGACACTATGACTATTCTTACTAAATCACCAAATTCTGATAAAGGGGTTAAATGGTATTCTTCAGGGGATGGAGCTTATGAAATTGAAGAGATAAATAGAGAAGAAAGAGGAACTTCAATAACTCTTACTATAAAAGCTGGTGAAGAGTTTGACACTTTCTTAGAAGATTGGAAAATAAAAGAACTTGTAAAAAAATATTCTGACTATGTAAGATACCCTATCTATTTTAACAATGAAGTTATTAACTCAACAAAACCTATTTGGAAAACTGATAAAAACAGTTTAAAAGATGAAGATTACAATGAATTCTACAAAGCTAATTTCCATGATTGGGAAGATCCTATGTTACATCTACACTTAAAAGTTCAAGGAAGTGTTGAGTATACTGCTCTTTTATATATACCTAAAAAAGCTCCTATGGACTTCTATAGTAAAGATTATAAAAAAGGACTTCAACTTTATACAAAAAATGTATTTATCATGGACAAATGTGATGAGCTTATTCCTGAATACTTTAGCTTTATAAAAGGATTAGTAGATTGTGATAATCTTTCATTAAATATTTCAAGAGAAATCTTACAACAAAATAGTGAACTTCAAGCAATTTCTAAAAATCTTGAAAAGAAAATAATTAGTGAGCTTGAAAAAATTCTAAAAAAAGATAGAGAAAAATATATTGAATTCTGGGAAGCTTTTGGAAGAAATATCAAGTTTGGTATCCATGATATGTTTGGAATGAACAAAGATAAATTACAAAATCTTCTTATTTTCAGAACTTCTCTTGATGAAAAATACTCTACTTTAAAAGAGTATGTTGATCGTATGGGAGAAAGAAAAGAGATTCTTTATGTAGTTGGAGAAGATTTAGCTACTGTTACTTCTCTTCCAAAAATGGAAACATTAAAAGAAAAAGGAATAGAAGTACTGCTATTAACAGATAGAATAGATGAATTTGCTTTAAAAACAATGATGGAATTTGAAGGTAAAACATTTAAATCTATCAATGATTCTGATTTTAAAATAGATGACAGTAAAGAAAAAGAGGAAGAGATTAAAAAATTGTCTGAAGATAATAGATCTCTACTTGATAAAATAAAAGATACACTTTCTGGAAAAATAGTTGATGTTGAATTGAGCAATGACCTTGGAAAAGGAGCTTCTGCTCTTTTAGCAAAAGGAAATATCTCACTTGAAATGGAAAAAGTTCTTTCTCAACTTCCAGGAAATGAAGAGGTAAAAGCTGAAAAAATATTAGCTTTAAATCCTGAACATCCTGTTTTCAAAAAATTACAAACTCTTGAAAATAGTGAAGAATTTAAAGATCTACTTGATGTTCTATATACAGAAGCTTTAATTCTTGAAGGTTTCCAAATAGAAAATCCAGTTGAATTTATTAAAAAGTTAAATAATTTACTTAAATAAAAATAAGATTTAATTAATATTAAAAGATTGCTTAATTAATTTTAGGCAATCTTTTTTATATAAAAACTATTAATTTCCTTAGAAAAGAAAAAAGCTGAAAAATCAACAACTCAATTGATCTTTCAGCTTTTCTTTTTATAATTTAACTGTTTTTAACTATGCTTTATATTTTATTTTTCCTTTTACAAGTGTCATATCTACACTATAATCTGGATTTAAAACTACTAAGTCAGCATCTTTTCCTTCTGCTATTTCTCCAGCATTTAATCCAAATTCTTTAGCAGCATTTGTACTTGTCATTTTTACTGCATCAAAAATACTATATCCTAATTCAATTATATTTTTAAATGCTTTATCTAGAGTAAGTACACTTCCAGCTAGTGAATCATTGCTTACTAATCTAGCTTGATTGTCTTTTACATAAACATCTAGTTCCCCTAATTTATAGTTTCCTTCAGCAAGTCCAGTAGCACTCATAGCATCTGTTATACACTCTATTTTGTCAACACCTTTAGCTCTTATCATAAGTCTTACTGTTTCAGGATGAACATGAATCTTATCAAAAATAACTTCTGCCATAATATCATCACTATTTAATACAGCTCCTGCAACTCCAAGTTCTCTATGGTTGATTCCTCTCATTCCATTAAATGTATGTGTAGAGTGTCCTAGTCCAGCTTTTATAGCTTTTTGAACATCATCAAAGAATACAGCAGAGTGTCCTATTGATACTATAACACCTTGACTTCTTAAATATTTAATAGCCTCAAGTGAAGCTTCTCCTTTTGGTGACATTGAGAATAGTTTTACTAGTCCAGGTTTTACTGATAAGAACTCTTTTATCTCTTCAATTCCAGCAGGTTTTATATATTTTTCATTTTGTGCTCCTTTATATTGAACATCAAAATATGGTCCTTCCATATGAACTCCAAAAATATTAGCTCCATCTAACTCTTTATTTTGTAATTCTCCAGCTTTTGCTAATACATTTTCTAAATTTTCTTTTGTACTTGTTAAAGTTGTTGCTAAAAAGTTTGTTGTTCCATGTTTTGCTACGAAAGTTGAAATAGTTTTTAAAGCTTCTGTTGTTCCATCCATAGCATCTGCACCATTCGCCCCATGAATATGTACATCTATAAATCCTGGCACAACATATTTACCTTGTAAATCTATTGCTTGTTCATAGAAAGGATGATCCTTTTCCATAATTTTTTTTATTTTTCCATCTACTAACAAAATATCCCCAGTTATAATTCTATCGGCTAAAACAATCTTCCCATTTTTTAAAAGCATTTTTTCCATGAATTTCATCTCCTTTAAGATTGAATTAAAAAAACATATTCTTTTCTTTATAATAATATTTTATTACATTTTCTCTTTTTTCTCAATAGTTTTTTAATTCTTCCCCAAAAAGAAAGCTCCATGTATATATAATTTCCCTTAATAGATTTTAAAATTTTCATATTAACTTACCCTTCTATATTAAAGAAAAAATTAGATTTCATCAACATTATCCATTTCTTCTGAAACTTCATCATACCCTTCAGAAATAATACTTTCCTCTTCACTTGTATCATCTAAATTTTTTTTATTTAAAGTTATTTTATTTTGATCTTCTTCAATTATTTCTAAAACTTTTCTTTCAATTTCTTCAAATAACTCTTTTTCATTTTCTAATCTAGTTTTTACATTTTCCTTTCCTTGTCCAAGTCTAATATCTCCAAAACTAAACCAAGCTCCTGATTTTTGGACTATATCATTATCTAAAGCTATGTCCAATACCTCTCCTACCTTTGATATTCCCTTACCATACATAATTTGGAAAGATGCCTCTTTAAATGGTGGAGCTACTTTATTTTTTGTAATTTTTACTAAAGTTTCATTTCCTATAACTTCATCACCTTGTTTAACTTGTCCAACTCTCTTTACTTCCATTCTAACTGAAGCATAGAATTTCAAAGCTTTTCCTCCAGTAGTTGTTGTTTGAGGACCGAAACCAAACCCACCTATCTTATCTCTAATTTGGTTTATAAATATCATTGTTGTCTTTGATTTGTTTAGAGTTGCTGTTAATTTTCTAAGAGCTTTTGACATAAGTCTAGCTTGAAGCCCCATCTGTTGATCTGACATTTCTCCATCTATCTCCACTTTAGGAACAAGAGCTGCTACTGAGTCAACTACAATTATATCCACAGCATTTGATCTAACTAAAAGATCAGCTATCTCCAATGCTTGTTCTCCATAGTCTGGTTGAGAGATCAAAAGTTCCTCTACATCTACACCTAAAGCTTTAGCATACACAGGATCAAGAGCATGTTCAGCATCTATAAAAGCTGCTACACCACCATTTTTTTGTGCCTCTGCTACTATATGAAGAGCTATTGTTGTTTTACCTGAACTCTCTGCTCCATACACCTCTATCACTCTACCTCTAGGAACACCTTTTACACCTAAAGCTAAATCAAGGTTAATACTTCCAGGAGGTATTACTTCTATATTCATGCTTAGATTTTCTCCAAGCTTCATTATTGAACCTTCTCCAAACTCCTTAGAAATCTGTTTTATAGCATTTTCCAATGCTTTCTCTTTACTTGTATCTTCAACTTTTTTTGCTGACATTCTTATCACCTCTTATTTATAACTTATTTATAAATATTTATATATAGATAATATCATATTTTTTTTTATTTGTCACTCCTTTTTTACTTTTAGACATATTAATTTTTCCCTCTTTACTAAAAATTCTTTTGTGCTATAATCAAATTTGGAAAAGAACTTTTTTATTTGGGGGATAAAAAATGAATTTAAATGTATTAAAAAAATATTCACTTTGGATATTTTCAATATTGGTTAACTCTTTTGGAAACTTTATGTTAATAAAGGGAGATATTGGTAGTGGTCCATGGGTAGCTGCTAGTATGGGAATTGCAGATGCTTTTACTTTACAAGTAGGAACTTGTACTATTATTTTAAATTTTTTAATCTATATTCCTATTACTATTATCAGTAAAAAACTAAATGTTTTCAAACTCCTTGGCTCTTTCTTTGTTGCTTACATCTTTGGAATATTTCTTAATTTTTTCTTAAACAGTTTAAGTTGGGTACACCCAGAAACTTTAATAACTAAAAGTTTATTTTTTATTATTGGTAACCTTATTCTCTCTTGTGGAATATCTATATATTTAAGATTAAATATAGCTGTAAATCCCTTTGATCAATTTTTAAAAACTGTCAATGATTATTTAATACCTGATATGAAAAAAGCTAACTATGTTTACTTAGGTGTTCCTTTTATTATTGCTTTAATCTTTGGAGCTTACAACAGAAGTTTACCGGGAATTGGAATAGGAACTCTTATTATGTTACTTTTCAATGGAAATTTTATAAAATTTTTCAATAAAAAAATCGTCATTCCTCAGCATATTCTTACACCTCGTAGATATATGTAATTTTTTGTTATCTGTGATTTTTTATGATATAATATATAATAATTTGTACAGGAGGGTTATATGAAAAATATATTAGTTACTGGTGGAGCTGGGTATATCGGTAGCCATGCTACTGCTGAACTTCTTGATTCTGGTTATCAAGTTGTAGTTGTTGATAGTTTAGAAAACGGATTTATGCAATTAGTTGATAAAAGAGCAAAATTTTATAAAGGAAATGTTCAAGATAGTGCTTTAATGGATAAAATATTTAGTGAAAATAAGATAGATGCTGTTATGCACTTTGCTGGTTATATTAAAGTGCCTGAAAGTGTTGTTGAGCCTAATAAATATTATATGAATAACACTTATACTGTTATGTGTCTACTTGAATCTATGAGAAAAAACAGTGTAAAAAATATTGTTTTCTCATCTACTGCTGCTGTTTATGGAGATGTAAAAGAGCCTGAACCAGTAGATGAAAATCACTCTAAAGAACCTATCAACCCTTATGGAATGAGTAAATTAATGTCTGAAAGAATTATTATGGACTGTGCTAAAGCTTATGGTTTTAACTACTCTATATTTAGATATTTCAATGTTGGTGGAGCACATGAAAAACATGATATTGGACAGATGGGAGAGGGAATTACAGCTTTAATCCCACTTATTTTAAAAGCTGCTAAGGGAGTTATTCCTAAACTTTCAATATATGGTAACGACTTTGATACAAAAGATGGAACTGGAGTGAGAGACTATATTCATGTTGTAGATTTAGTAAGAGCTCACATTCTATCTTTAAATAAACTTGCTAAAAATGAAAGTGGTATCTATAATCTTGGAAATGGAAATGGATTTACTGTTCTTGAAATGCTAAATGCTGCTAGAGAAGTTACAAAAATTGATATTCCTGCTGAAATAACTGGAAGAAGAGCTGGTGATCCACCTTGTGTAATAGCATCTAGTAAAAAAGCTATTGCTGAACTTGGTTGGAAAGCTCAATATACAGATGTAAAAGATATTATTAGAACTGCATGGGAATGGAATCAGAAGATAAACTAATGGACAAGCCTATTTTAACTTTATATTACCAATATGTTGGAAATACTCAATGGTTTAAAGAGGAGTTTCTAGCTAAAAAATATAATGTTTTAAAATATCTTCTTCCTGTTAAAGATAAAAAAGATAGTAACTTTATTATACAAGTTTATCTTGATCCAAATAATGATAAAAATAAGCTTGTTTCATTTCATATTCAAGAAAAAGTATTCCATTTATTTAGTGTAAATAAAACACTTGGAGAGAAATTAGTTTTTTCTCAAGAACAATTCTCAAAACTTTTTGATTTTCTTAAAGAAACTTTTATAGAAAAAGAGGACTAAAAAAAGGGGCTGTTAAAAATGTAACAGCCTCCTTTTTTATTTATATCTCTACCTCTCTTATTTTTTTCTTTGATTTCAAGTGACTTGCTATATATACAAATGGTGTATCAAATACAGCAACTATAAACTTCATAAAATATGTAGTTATAAAGATTTCTAATAGTACTTCTTTAGGATACACTCCCCAGAAAGCTATAATTGTAAATAAGCTGTTGTCAATAAGTTGACTTACCATTGTACTCATATTATTTCTTATCCAAATATGTTTTTTCTCACTAAATCTCTCTCTCCATTTTTCATATGCCCATATATCATGGCTTTGTGATACCCAGTAAGATATAAGTGAGGCTATAACTATTCTTGGCATAAAATCAAAAATTCTTTTAACACCATTAAAAGTAAGTATTCCCTCTTCCACATCAGATGGAGTGAAGTTTACAGCTATCTGCATAATAACTGTCATCACTATCAGAGAGAAAAAACCAATTTTTACAGCTCTTTTAGCATACTCTCTTCCATAATTTTCTGCTAAAATATCTGTAACTAAGAAACCACCAGCATATAAGATATTTCCCAATGTAGTTCCAAAACCAAAAAGATCAACTAACATAACAACTTGAATATTAGCTAATATTGTTGAAATTGGTATCCAAATATACAACCCTATTCTTCCAAATCTAACATAAGCAAAAAGAATTGCCAAAAAGTTTACTATTAGCATTCCTGCCCAAAGCATCTCATTTCTCATTTTCCTTTTCTCCTCTATATTAAAAATATTAATTACTGTTCAAAAACTCCCAAATCTTTATTATCAATTAAAAGTTCTACTCTATCATCATCCATCAAATATAAATAATTTTCTACAAACCATTTTACAAGTTCATTGTCTCTTTTAACAACAGTTCCATTATCTATAAAGATATTGATTGTTACTCCTTTAAAATATTTTAAAGCTGTTTCAATATCTGATTTTATCATTTCCCTTGTCTGTCCCTTTGTACAGATTAAAAGACATACAGAGTAAAGCTCTTTTCCTAGAAACTCTAAATCTTTTTCATTAACTTTAAAATTTTTATTGTAAACTCCTATTCTAAAACCGTTATCAAAAGTTTCCATTCCCATTCTAAAACGAATTTCTACTCCATCAAAATAATCTCTAATTTCATTTAATCTTTTAATATATCCATAATAGATTTCAAAATATAGAGTTTTAATATTCTTTTCCTTTACAATTCTTTTTATTTCAGCAAGGGTATTTTTTGTAATTTCAAAAACTGAACCTGAGTTTATAACTTCAAGAACACCATACTCCCCAGTTATCTCTTTTAGAACTTCAAAATTTACTTTATCAATCTCATTTTCATCAGTTGAATTATCTTCAATGTAGTTACAGAAACTACACTTTCCATATTTACATGGAAAGCTTTTTAAAAGAACTATCTCTCTTTGATGTTTACCTGTGATTTTATTATATCTAATTCCCATATCTTCTCCTGTGTTAAAATTTTCCAAATAAAAAAGCAGAGAAAATTTTCCCTGCGTAATAATAAAAAAAGACTAGTTTTTTATAGATGGTTGTTATCACGCTAGGACATCTCCCTCTTTTATGAGGACTTTGTGAATATTAAATTGCACTATATTTTAAACTTAAATTGGTATTTTGTCAACAAAAAATTATTTCAATGTAAAAAGGCTAAGCAAATTATTAATCTGCCTAGCCAACTTTCTATTTTAAATTTAAAATGTTTTCTAAATAAACAGCTACTCCCTCTTCCTCATTAGTTAATGCTCTTGTTGGAAATGCCTCTTTTAAAGATAACATCCCATTTTCCATAACTACTGGATGCCCAGCAGCAGCTAACATAGAGTAATCATTTTCTCCATCTCCAAAGGCAATAATCTCATCAATAGGGATATTAAATTGTTTAGAGATAAATTCTGTTGCATTTCCCTTGCTACAATTTTTATCAACAATATCCATACAGTTAGGCTGAGTTATAGTTACATCTATTTCAGGTGCAAACTCTTGTTGTAATACAAAATCTTTTAATTTTCTAAGAGCTTCCTCATCTTGTCTAGCTATTATTTTAAACATTTCAGGAAAATTATCTCCATTTCCAAGTTCAATTATATCAAAGATTCCACTTTCCACTGTCAAAACAGGATTTTTTTCTCTATCATCTAAATAAAGATTTCTATGTGAAAATCCATTATAATTTACCTTGTTTTCTCTAAGAAAAGTTATAACTTTTTTTACAACTTCACTTTTCATAGGGTTAGAGTAAATAAGATTTTCATCTTTATCATAAACATTTGCTCCATTATTACAGATCGAAAATATTTTTATTCCTAAATCTTGTTGAAATTTTTTAATAGAGTGTTGGCTTCTTCCTGAAGCAATAGCAAAATCTATCCCTTTAGAATAAGCTTCCCTTAAAATTTTTTTAGTTCTCTCTGTAATCTCTTTTTTTTCATTTAGTAGTGTTCCATCTAAATCTGATACTATTAATTTCAAACTCTTTCCTCCTAGATTTTAATTTTTGTCCATTTCCCACTGTCAAAACGTTTTTTTCCTAAAATATATCTCATAGTCTGATCAGCAAACAATGCTATCCATGCTCCTTTAAGTCCTAAATTAGCTGGGAAACATAATATCCATGCAAGCCCTGGTCTAATTAAAGCTATACTTATAAATGAGATTAAGGCAACAAATTTTGTATCCCCTGCTCCACGTAAGCAACCATTATATACAGTTTGTGAAGTTTGGGCATGTGTTGTAAAAGCTATTATAATCATTATCATTCCTCCAAGAGAAACAATATGTTCTTCACTATTAAATAGCATTATAATCTGTTTACGAGCTAAGATAAATACGAAGAATAAAACAGTTGATACAATAAATGCCATTCTCTGTCCAGTTTTACCATAAATTTTAGCTTTGTCAGGTCTTTTAGCTCCTAAATTTTGCCCTACAAGTGAGGCAGCAGCAGCACTTAACCCATCTCCAAAACAGAATGAAAGGTTAATAACATTCATACATATTTGATGAGTTGCAAAGGCAATAGTTCCTAAAGCAGCTACAATTATAGCAAAGGAGAAGAAACCTATTCTCATAAATACCTGTTCTACTACTGAACTTCCACTGATACTAAGAAAAGCTTTCATAGTAGCTTTATCAAATTTCCAATTTCCTTTTCCTCTTAAATCTAAAATTCTTGTATTGTAATAAACTGAAAATACAGACATTAAAAACCCAACTATACTTCCAAGAGTAGTTGCTATTGCAGCTCCTCTTACCTCTAGTCTAGGAAATATCCAAACTCCATTTATTAAAAAATAGTTAAATATTAAGTTAACTATATTGGCTACAACATTGGTTCTCATAGAGATTTTTGTATTTCCTACTCCCCTTTGAGCAGCATTAATTGTTAAACTTAGAGAGGTAAAAACTATACTTACCATTAAAATTTTATAATAGGCAACAGAATCATTTATAACATCTTCCCCTGCTCCAGCAAATAACATAATTTCATTAGCAAAAATATAACCTGAGATAGCCATTATTAAAGAGATTATAAAAGAGAGAATAATTGATTGTTTTAAGCAACTATTAGCTCCTTTAAAATCTTCAGCTCCCTTTCTTCTTGCTACAATTGCTGTTACTCCAACATTTAGAGAAAATATCATTGCTAGAAGCACAAATTTTGGTTGATTTGTCAATCCAACAGCAGCTATTGCTTCAGCTCCCAATCCCCCAACCATCATTATATCTATTGATCCTACTAAACTTACCAAAACAGCTTCAAAGGCACATGGCCAAGACATATTAAAAGAGTTTTTGTAAACCTCTCTAGTTGTAGGTAGGCTTCCTAAAATCTCATCTTTTTTTAGCATATAATCTATTGAAAAAAAGCGTTTTAACAAATTACCCATAAAATTCCCCCTAAAACAAAAGTATTTTGTGATGTTTTATACTTTGAACTGCCCTTTTTTACAATAATATTATACTAAATATTTAAAAAAAAGAACAGTACAATCTTAAGAAATTTATTTTCTAGACATTTTTTAGTAATTAGAATTTAAAATGAACACTCTTAAAAAAAATAAAAATAAAATATTTTTAAAATTTATGATATAATAAGCATGAAATACAAAAAAAATAGGGGTTGTTTTATGAAGATTATAATTGTCGGAGCAGGAAAAATTGGGGAATTACTTTGTAAAGATTTAGCTAGTGAGGGAAATGATATAACTCTAATAGAGCAAAATGCTAAAATTTTAGATAGAGTTCTTTCTTCATCAGACATTATGGGGATTATGGGAAATGGTGCTAACTGTGATATCTTAACAGAAGCAAATGTAAAAGCATGTGATGTTTTTATAGCAGTTACACAATCTGATGAGATAAATATCATATCATCAGTTATGGCCAAAAAGCTTGGAGCTAAATATAGTATAGCTAGAGTTAGAAATCCAGAGTACTTTACTCAAATGCAGTTTATGAGTGAATCTTTAGGAATAGATGCAATGCTGAATCCTGAAGCTGAATCAGCTTATTGTATAGCAAGAAACTTAGAGTTTCCAACTGCATTAAATGTAGAAACTTTCTCAAGTAACAAAGTAAATATTGTAGAATTAATGGTTGAAGAGAATAGTTATTTAGATGGACTAAAACTTATAGATTTTAAAAAGAATAAAAATTTTAAAGGTATCTTAGTATGTATAGTTAAAAGAGGAAAAGATATATATATTCCTACTGGAAACTTTGTTTTACAAGCAAAAGATAAAATATATGTAACTGGAATTCAAAGTGATCTTTCTAATTTCTATAAATCTTTAGGACATGTAGAAGAACGTATAAAATCAGTTGTTATCGTTGGTGGAGGAAGAATCACTTATTACTTAACATCTATTCTTTTAGAGAGAAAAATTGATGTTAAAATTATTGAGTTAAATGAGGATAGAGCTAAAAAGCTTAGTGAAACTTTTGAAAATGCTATAGTTGTCCATGGAAATGGAACTGATAGTGATCTTTTAGAAGAGGAAAGATTTGATAAATATGATGCTTGTGTTTCTCTTACAGGAATAGATGAAGAAAATATTATTATTTCAATGTATGCTAATAAAAAAGGAATTAAGAAAAACATTACAAAGATAAATGGAATCAGCTTATTTAATGTTTTAGAGTTAGTAGGACTTCAATCAATTGTAACTCCTAAAAAGATAGTTGCAGATAATATAGTAAAAATTGTTAGATCCTTAGCTAGCTCACAAAAAGAGGACAATATAGAGACTCTTTACAGAATAGCTGATAACAATGTTGAGGCCATAGAGTTTAAAGTACCAGAAGATAGTTTAGTTAGTGGTATACCTTTAAAAGATCTAAATATCAAAAAGAATCTTCTTATTGCTTATATTATTAGAGAAAATCAACTTATTTTCCCAGGAGGAAATGATACTATTGAAGCTAGAGATAGAGTTATTATAATAACTACTGAAAAATATCTTAATAATATAAATAAAATTTTAGAGTAATGGGGAAGATAGATAATGAATAATAAAATGATACTATATATAATAGGACAAATATTAAAGTTGGAAGCTGTTTTTATGATAGTTCCATTAATACTTAGTATTGTGTATAATGATGGTAAAAATGTTATTTTTGCTTTTTTAGCTACAATAATATTGTTATTAGTGATTGGAGTTCCATCCTCTCTTAAACTACCTAAAAATCAAAAGATTTTTGCTAAAGAGGGATTGATTATAGTTGCTTTTTCTTGGATAATTCTCTCAATTTTTGGAGCTTTTCCTTTTGTTTTTAGTAGAGAGATTCCATCATTTATAGATGCTTTCTTTGAAGTTGTAAGTGGTTTTACAACTACTGGAGCAAGTATATTAACAGATGTAGAAGCTATGAGTAAATCTTTACTATTTTGGAGAAGTTTCACTCACTTTGTTGGTGGAATGGGAGTTTTAGTTTTAGCACTAGCTATTTTACCTAAAAATAGTAACCAGTCACTGCATATAATGAAAGCTGAAGTCCCTGGTCCTACCTTTGGAAAATTAGTAGCAAAGATGTCTTATAACTCAAGAATTTTATATTTAATCTATATTTTTATAACTTTAGTTGTAACTATTCTTTTAAAACTTGGAGGATTACCTTGGTTTGACTCTATTCTTCATGCTTTCGGAGCAGCAGGAACTGGAGGTTTCGGTATAAAAAATAATAGTGTTGCCTTTTATAACAGTGCATATGTAGAATATGTATTAGGAGTTGCAATGCTTCTATTTGGTATGAACTTCAACCTATTTTATGCTCTACTTTTGAAAAATTTTAAACAAGTGTATAAAAATGAGGAGTTAAGATATTATTTACTAATAGTTTTTGGAGCTATTGTTCTAATTGCTTTTAACATACACTCAATGTATGATGATTTTTCAACAATGATAAGAGATATTTTCTTTACAGTATCTTCTATTATAACAACAACAGGATTTTCTACTGCTGACTTTGATAAATGGCCAGTATTCTCTAAAACAATATTGTTATTAATAATGTTTGTAGGAGGATGTGCAGGTTCTACTGCTGGAGGATTAAAAATATCGAGAGTTTTACTACTTTTCAAAAATGTAGTAAATGAATTCAAAAAAATAGGAACTCCTAATAGAGTTATAAGTTTAAGAATGGATGGTAAAGCTGTACCTAAAGAGTTACTAGAAGGAATTAATGTATATTTAGCAATATATATCACTATATTCTTAATTTTAATCTGTTGTGTTTCTCTTGAAATGCCAGATTTTGTATCAGCATTTAGTGCTGTAACTGCAACATTTAATAATATAGGTCCAGGAATGGGAGTTGTAGGTCCTACTTGTAACTATTCTGCTATCTCTCCTATAAATAAAGTGATATTATCTTTTAGTATGTTATTAGGAAGATTAGAGATATTCCCAATACTATTCCTATTCTCTCCTAATCTCTATAAAAGAAACACAAAATATTAAAAATTTAAAAGGATTTTGTTCATGCAATTAGTATATTAAAAGAAGGGGAAATAAAATTTGGAGGTCAAAATGAAAAAATTACTTTTATTGCTTACTTTAATGGCTTTTACTGCTTGTGGTGGACAGAAGAAAATTGTAGTTGATTCACTTACTTATGAAAAAAATGGTGATAACTACTCTTACAAAATTGAGATTCCTCAAATAAAAGGGATAAGAAACAAAGAGATAGAAGAATTAAATGTTGAATTATCAGAACTTGCTGATAGCACTATTGAAAGTATGGTAAATGGATTGGAAGGTAGTCCTGCTGAATATATTGAGAGCTATCAAACATTTGAAAATGATTTTGGTATAACTTCAATTTTATTAGAAACTTATTCAATAGGAGAAAATGATGCTAATGGAATTCAAGCATCAGAATCTATAAATATAAAAAATTCTGATGGTTCTTTTGTAACTTTTGATTCTTTCTTTAAAGAGGGAGCAAGGGAATATATAGTTAATCAGATAGAAAATATTATAAATAAAACTAGTGGAAAAATAGTTTTAAACTCTAATGGAGAAGAGGTTGCTTTCTTTGAAGATGTAGAGATAAACTTAAATGATTCTGCTATGTATTTTGAAGGAAATGATATCTGCTTTAAATTTGATATGTATGAGTTAGCTCCACATTCAGAGGGGCAACCTATAATAAGATTTCCTAAAGAGGAGTTAAAAGAGTTTATAAGATAAAAGAACTAGCTACTTTCAGCTACGTAGTTACAGAAAATTAAAAATCAGCTAAAAATTAGGGGCTGTTGCAAATTGATGATTTTATATTTTAATTTGCTCAGCTTCTTTTTATTTTTACAAAGTAATTATTCAGCTATCAATTAAAAAGTAATTTTCCTTAACATCAAGTTGGTGTAATTTGGAAGTGAATACTAGAAACCCTTAACGAAATGCAGTTAAGAAAATGCAACAGCTTCTTTTTAATTAAATATTCTGATAATCTTTTATGAAGATTAAAAGGCTTTGCTCACTTTTTATCTTTTCCTAATTTAATAGATAAAATATAAGTTCATAAGAGCTTTTAAAAAAGTAAAAGAACACTCTCATTGTAGTGCCTCTCCATCTTATCTGTCTAAGATTTTAGGTGCAGTACACATATGAAAGTGTTCTTAAAATATAGAAAAGTATTTAGGAGCTTAAATTAAAAAATTTTTATCTCTTTCTTCATAAACATAAGTTCAATTTCACTATCTTTTCCAAATAACTTATTCTCTCCTCTGTTTAAAAGATCAACTAAAAATTCCACATTATTTTTTACAACTGTATATCTAATAATATTACCTGTTATCATAAAATCTTTTATGTGAGCTTTAGTAGTGCAAAAATTCTCCTCTTGGTAATTTCTTCCCTCTTCTCTTACATATATTGACTCAGGACGTACAGCAACTATTTTACCCTTTATACCAAATATCTTCTCTGCATCTTCACCTTTAAAGATATTATAGTTTCCAATAAAATCAACCATAAATTCATTGGCAGGGTTTGTGTAGATCTCTTCAGGAGTTCCAAACTGTGAAATCTCCCCTTTATTCATAACAAACACTCTATCTGAAACAGCTAGTGCCTCTTCTTGATCATGTGTTACAAAAATTGTTGTTATTCCCAATTGCTTTTGAATCTTTCTCAACTTATCTCTCAAACTTTTTCTTATTTTAGCATCCAGAGCTGATAGTGACTCATCAAGAAGAAGTATTTTAGGTCTTGTTATCAAGGCTCTAGCAAAAGCTACCCTCTGTTGTTGTCCCCCAGAAAGTTCATTAGGATAATAATTCTCTTTTCCATTTAGTTCAACCATATCTATAATACTTTTTATCTTTTCATCATAATCTTTTTCTTTTTTCATTTTAAGACCAAATTCTATATTCTCCCAAACTGTCATATTTGGAAAAAGAGCATAGTTTTGAAAAACCATTCCTATGTGTCTATCTTTTGGTAAAGTATTTGTCATATCTTTATTATCAATAAATATTGAACCGTTATCTATTGAATTAAGCCCTGCTATACATCTTAAAAGAGTACTCTTTCCACACCCTGACGGACCTAAAAGAGTTATAAACTCTCCCTCTTCAATATTAAGACTTAGATTTTTCAATACCTTAGTATCTCCAAATGATTTTTCAAAATTCTTTATTTCAACAAAACTCATCTATTAATCCTTCCTTTTTACCTTTGATTTTGATATTTTCTCAATATTTACTGCAATAAATGTCACTGCAAATATAAATAGAAAAAACAGAGTTACCATTGCACTTGTAAAGTGTCCACTTTTTCCCTTCATATTGTAAAGATAAACTTGAAGTGTTTCAAAACTTCCACCAATAAGCAAGTTAGCATACATAAATTCTCCTAAAAGAATAGCAAAGCTAAGTATTCCAGAACTCATTATCCCTTTTTTTAAATTTGGAAGAATAACATATCTAAATGCTTCAAAGTTTGTTCCACCTAAAATATTTACAGTTTCCACAAGACTTTTCAGATGAAGTGCATCAAGACTGTTCTTTATCCCTCTATATATAAAGGGAAATGCCACAGAGAAATATGCCCCAATAATTATAAGAGGAACACCAAATACTCTTACATTTACTCCAGAATAAACATTCAAAAGTCCAACTGCAAGAACAACAGCAGGAACCATAAAAGGTAGAAGTGAGATAAACTCTATCACTTTTAAAACTTTAGGAAAGTAGTAAGCTGATATTACTATTGATGGAATTATCACAAACATACTCACTAAAAGAGATACAATTCCTATTGCAAAACTTCTTTGAAGAGAGACTAGAAATCTTAAATCAGTAAAAAGTGCTACAAACCATTTTAATGTAAATCCATCTGGTAAAATTGTTGCCCCCCAACTGCTACTTAAAGAGTAAAGAATCGTTCCTATAACAGGAATAGAGAGAAAAAATAGTATTATTCTTGTAATAATATAGTGTTTTCTACTATCTCCCATCTATCTCTCCTCCTTTCTAAATCTATTGTTTTGTACAAACTTCTCATTTATAAAAAATACAATCAGTATCATAAGTATCAAAAGAACTGCAAGAGCTGAGGCTAAATTTGGTTTTAAAATTACATCTCCAGAAATCAAAGCTCCTATCCTTATAGACTAACTATTAAATGTCAAGTCAAAAATAAAAAATTTTAAATGAATTTGTTAA
>OGGP01000201.1_pt1 | contig 50438 bp, 67 predicted proteins | sample 1571261 | NCBI WGS metagenome assembly OGGP01 (sample SAMEA2581968, study PRJEB24529) | metagenome | biome: Human gut stool | place: China | collected 2011
AGGGTAGCATCCTGCTCCGGTGTCTTCCCCCGTTGTGAATATAAATCGTTTATCTGTTTGTGGATGGATCGTTGTAAGGCGGAAAGGTCATCCAGATACACGCAGCCTGCACTCCCCCCACCAGGAAGCAGCATGCGTACCAAATTTAATAAACCCTCTATGTTTTCCTGTAAAATAACAGCATCCATATCCCTCACCTTAAACAGCCGCCATAATAGGCTCTACATAACCGACAGGCATATCCACACAGGCACATCCCAGCATATTCAGGCGAACGGCGATCTTACTCTTGCCATCCACATTAACCAGTTCACCTACAAGACCCGTCAGGGGGCCTTTAATCACGCGGACCTTTTCGCCACGGGCCAAAGGGGCACTGTTCATGCTGATCGATTCTTCAGAATAATCAAGCATGAAACGGAAACGGGCCATCTGCTCGTCAGGAATTACGGCAGGACTACTCTCGCCGCGCATCACCATGTAACGGCTCACAGTAGAAAAACTCAGGACTTCCATGCGTTCCCTAGGGTCAACGTGTACGAAGACCATCATAGGAAGCAAGACGGAGGTGACCAGCTTGCGACGGTCGCTCCATTGGTGGAATTCCTGTTGAACGGGAACGAAATTCTCGATACCCATCTTGTCCAGATGCTCGGAAACCTTCTTTTCATGGTGCATCCGAACCAAAGCAACATACCAGCGTTTTGAGTGTGCTACGCCTTCCCCTGTCCCATAAATAGGCCCAGCATTGAGTGATTTCTTTTTTCTTAAAATCATGTTTTTTTACCCCATGTTTATCCGTTACTTCTTAGGTAACTCACAAACAAAGGACAAGCGAAACAGGGAACTTTTTTCAACGAAAACATCGGAAGAGGACTGGTATTCAGGAAATAAGGCAGAAGTGAAGGTGTTTTTCATAAATTGGAATAAAAAAAAGACATAACACGGATATTGTCATTTTCCGTCTGTTATGCCGACTTTTGATTCATTTTAAGAAATTAATTTCATTTTTGTTTGCGTATTTTCATAAATATGTCCATCTTTGCGCCATGAATCATTCCGTTACCTAAGAAGTAACACACACCAATAAACACTGTATATCAGGATTCTAAATCACACATACAGGCCAGAACCGCACCTCTTAACGTAAGACAAATTCATCCGGTTTACCTCCGTACGCTCTTTCAGCTCAAAGCCTTTCAGATAAATCTGCGTGGTCTTGATCGACTTATGCCCAAGGGATTCACTGATCATCTCGATAGGGACACCACGGTACTTGGCGGTGGTAGCCCAAGAATGGCGAAGCGTGTAGGAAGTCACGGAGAAGTTGAGACGCAGCCGCTTTGCCAGGGATTTCAGGCAGTAGTTGAATCTCCGGAGAGCGGACTGGTATTCACGGTAAGCTTTCTCATCCTTCCTTTTCTTATCTCCCTGAAGGATGCCGAAAAGGTAGTCGGGACAGCCGGGACGGGGAGACCGCCGGTTACGGAGCTGCTCGAGCATCTCCTGTGCGCTGTCCAGAACCTCAACGCTCATGGGAGTCTTCGTCTTGACACGATTGTAGCGCAGCACGTTGCTATCAAGAGCGGATTTCTCCAAATGGCTCAGATCGGCGAAAGACATCCCGCAGAACTGGAACATCAGAGCGGCGATAGCCTGGGTACGGCGGAGACGGTCAGAATGGGGGTCTTCATAAAGAAGCCTGCGAAGAGCGACGACGGGAAGCGCCTTTTTCTGACGAACGTCCACTCCCGTATAGACCTCATGGAACAGGCGGTGGACATAAGGAGCACTACCCGCCTCCACACCACGATTGTAGATACTGCGAAGCATACGCATATACGTGGAAATCGTATTGGGCTTCAGACCACATGCGTAAAGATGCTGTTCGTAACGGCGAAGGCGGTCACGGGTGACTTGACGGAAGGACACACTATGGACACCACAAAACTTGCTAAAAGAAAGAAGGGCGTTCTGATAGACATGCGCCGTAGAGTAGCGGCCCTCCTCGCGCAAACGGCCGATATAGATATCGGCACAACGACTAAATCCATTTTTATTCATTATTTACATCACTAGTTTTATTACAACCTACAAAGTAAGATGAATAAACACGATATCTTAGTTTTATCTTGTTTGACTATATTAAAATTACTAAAAAGGGACTTCTGACATATTTTATGTCAGAAGTCCCTTTAAAATAAATTCTTTGAGAAAATTTAGTTTCTCAAACCCAATTATCCATTCACCTTTTTATAATCTTCCAAAAATTTCTTCAATCCCGAATCAGTCAGCGGATGATTCAACAACCCTTTAATAGCACTCAACGGACAGGTAGCCACATCTGCTCCCATCTCCACACACTCGATGATGTGCTTCGTATTGCGGATAGAAGCCGCCAATACCTGAGTCTTGTAATCATAGGTGCGATACATACGTACAATATCACCGACAAGCCCTACCCCGTCTTCGCAAATATCATCCAGGCGTCCGACAAAAGGCGAAACGTAAGTCGCTCCGGCTTTTGCAGCCAGCAATGCCTGTCCGACGGAAAATACCAATGTACAATTGGTCCGGATTCCTTTTTCTGTAAAGTACTTGATAGCTTTGATACCATCGGCAATGCAAGGCACCTTGACAACGATATGCGGATTGAGTGCGGCAAGCTCTTCCCCTTCGCGGATCATCCCTTCATAATCCGTTGCTATTACTTCCGCACTTACATCAGCATTGACAATCTTACATATTTTAATGTAATGTTCACGCTGATTCTCCGTACCTTTAATGCCTTCTTTCGCCATCAGCGAAGGATTGGTAGTCACTCCGTCAAGTACTCCGAGGTCATACGCCTCCTGAATCTGCTCCAAATTGGCTGTGTCAATAAAAAACTTCATAATTCTATTTTTTAATGGTTAACTATCTGGTAGTCAAAGATAAGAATTATTTCTCATCTTTCCTAGATCAGGCAATGGTTATTGCCGGATCGAGGTAGACATCCTGAATAGCGTTTAATAATTCGACACCCTTATTCATCGGCTTTTGGAAAGCTTTACGTCCGCTGATCAATCCCATACCACCGGCACGCTTATTGACAACTGCTGTAATGACCGCATCACGCAAATCGGAAGCTCCATGAGACTCTCCACCGGAATTGATCAATCCGACACGTCCCATATAACCATTTGCCACTTGATAGCGACAGAGATCAATCGGATGTTCCGATGTGAGTTCCGTGTACATGCGTTCATCTGTCTTTCCGAAACCAATCGCTTTGAAACCACCATTATTGGTAGGAAGTTTCTGCTTCACAATGTCCGCTTTGATAGTAACTCCCAAACGGTCAGCCTGTCCGGTAAGGTCGGCAGCAGCATGATAATCAATAGCTCCTTTCTTAAAATCGCTATTGCGCAAATAACACCACAGAATGGTAGCCATACCGAGTTCATGGGCATATTCGAAAGCCTCAGCAATCTCTACCAATTGGCGGCGACTCTGTTCCGAACCGAAATAAATGGTTGCGCCTACTGCTACGGCTCCCATATTCCAAGCCTCTTTCACCGTACCAAATAATACCTGATCGTATGTATTCGGATAGGTCAGCAGCTCATTGTGATTCAACTTTACCACGAAAGGTATTTTGTGCGCATATTTACGTGCGACTGATCCCAAAATACCAAATGTAGAAGCTACTGCATTACAGCCTCCTTCGATAGCCAGCTTCACAATATTCTCCGGGTCGAAATAAATGGGATTCGGTGCAAAGGATGCGCCGGCTGTATGCTCAATATCCTGATCGACAGGAAGAATGGACACATAACCCGTATTTGCCAGACGTCCATGCCCTAAAAGGGTTTGCAGGCTGTTCAATACTTTAATGTTTCGGTCCGAATCAATCCAGACTTTATCAATGGTATCCGGTGAGGGTATATAAATCAACGACTTATCAATGGTCTTACAGGTATGGTCCAGATAATAACTGGTCTTATCTCCTAATAAATCAACTACTTTACTCATAACTTTATTTTTTTAATGTATAACAATTTATATACAGGCGATGAAGCCTGCTATTTTTTCTTCCCCTGATTGGCTACCGCTTCCATCAGCTTACGAATTTCTTCCGGATTGCCCAGGAAGTAATCGTTGGCAACATTCAGGTTCTCGTCGAACTCGAATACATAAGGAACGGCAGTAGGAAGATTCAGTTTGATGATATCTTCATCAGAAATATGTTTCAAATGCTTGATGATACCTCGCAGACTATTGCCGTGCGCGACAACCAGCAAGGTATGCGCATCTCTTAAAGCCGGAAATATATCCGACTCCCAGTACGGCATAATACGGTCGATGGTATCTTTTAATGATTCGGTACGCGGCAGCTCCGCATCGGGTACTTCGTGATAGCGGAAATCGAAACGCGGATTTCTCAAATCGCTTTCGGAAAGCGGATTGGGAGCAATATCATAACTGCGGCGCCATATCAGCACTTGCTTTTCTCCGTATTTCTCAGCTGTTTCCGCCTTATTGAGTCCTTGCAGGTCGCCATAATGCTTCTCATTCAGACGCCAGCTCTTCTCGACAGGAATCCAGTCCAGATTCATTTTATCAAGCACGCAGTTCAAGGTTTTGACTGCCCTCTTCAGATAAGAAGTATAGGCTTTATCGAAGTTGAAGCCATATTCCCTCAACGTAACGCCCGCCTTTTCCGCTTCGGCAACTCCCTTTTCCGTCAAGTCTACATCCGTCCAACCTGTGAAACGGTTTTCTTTGTTCCAAGCACTTTCTCCATGACGAAGTAATACTATCTTTTTCATTCTTAATGATCTCCTTTCATCTTTTTATATATACAACATTTTGTTACTCTACAAAGTTCACGAAAGAATCAGCAGGTATCAATACCTAAAAGTGATGGTTTATTGAAAAGAATTCAATAAAAATGATTATTTTTACGGACTAAATGAATATTCAACCGCCAGTTAAAACAAGTCAGACATTGGAAACAAGCAAACAGAAAGAATACACATTCCTGCAAAAACTGCTGAATAAAGCGAATATGGGATGGTGGGAAGCGGACTTAAAAACAGAAAGTTATGTATGTTCCGAGTTTATCTCCCGATTACTCGGGATAGACGAAGACGGAGTGATCAGTTTTGAAGATTTCAATAAACGTATTCTAAGGGAGGATCAGCACCATACTACCAGCTACTCTTTCGATAAATTGCAACAGAGCATTGAGGAGGTGTACCTGCTCCATACTCCCCACGGGGAAGTATGGATTCGCAGTAAAATATGCTTTCAGGAAACTGATGAGGAAGGAAACACCAAAATATACGGAATAGCAGAAACTCAAGATGGTCCCCACATGGCTTCCGCCTATCAGGCACTGCAAAACAGTGAACGTATCCTGCACAATATCTATAAAAACCTTCCCGTCGGCATTGAACTGTATAATAAAGACGGTTATCTGCTTGACTTGAATAAAAAGGAACTGGAAATGTTCCATATCACCCATAAAGAAAAAGTTATTGGCATCAATATCTTTGAGAATCCGGCACTACCCGAAGAAATAAAGCTAAAGATCAGAGATAATGAAGAGGTTGAATTCACCTTCCAATATGATTTTTCAAAAATCAAAGGATATTATGAATCGGAAAAAACATCCGGTTTCATTAATCTGACAACAAGAATAACAACACTCTATGATCATGACCGGCAGCCTATCAATTATCTGTTGATAAACGTAGATAAGACGGAAAACACCATCGCCTACAACAAAATTCAGGAATTTAAAAATTTCTTTGAACTGGTAGGAGATTATGCCAAGGTTGGATACGCTCATTTTGATGCGTTAAGCCGTAATGGTTATGCCTTAAGCAGCTGGTATAAAAATGTAGGAGAAGAGGAAGGCACGCCCCTACCGGAAATTATCGGTATCCATTCTCACTTTCATCCGGAGGACCGGGCTGTTATGCTCGACTTTCTGGCGAAAGTGGTCAAAGGCGAAAGTACGAAATTATGCAGGGATGTACGTATCCGCAGAGCCGACGGAAGTTATACGTGGACACGGGTGAATGTGTTGGTCCGCAACTACCGGCCGCAGGATAATGTCATCGAAATGCTGTGTATCAACTTTGATATTACCCAGCTAAAAGAAACCGAGCAAATGCTTATCAAAGCCAAAGAGAAAGCCGAAGAAGCGGATCGTTTAAAATCTGCCTTCCTTGCCAACATGAGTCACGAGATACGTACTCCGCTCAATGCGATCGTCGGTTTCTCAAGTATGCTGGAAGAGGCGGAGGATCAGGAAGAAAAGCATCAGTATATCACGATCATAGAAGATAATAACAAGTTGTTGCTTCAGCTTATTTCCGATATCCTCGACTTATCGAAAATCGAAGCGGAAACTTTCGACATTATTCCTGAAAGGGTGAATGCGAAACAGCTTTGTAACGATCTGTTTCAGGCTATGCAAATGAAAACTAGTCCGCAAGTAGAACTCCGCCTGAAAGATAATTTACCCGAACTGACGTTCACCAGTGACAAGAACAGACTTTATCAGGTATTACTGAACTTTGTGACTAACGCATTAAAATTCACTTCCGAAGGAAATATCACCATCGACTACCAAATAGACGGAAACGAAGTGAAATTCTCCGTTCAGGACACGGGAATGGGGATAGAGCCGGAAAAACAGGAAGCTATCTTCACCCGATTTGTAAAGCTCAACAGTTTTATTCCCGGTACGGGACTCGGACTGTCTATCTGCCAAAGTATCGTCACGCAACTGGGAGGGAAAATCGGTGTGGAATCAGAACCAGGAAAAGGGTCCTGCTTTTGGTTCACCCATCCAATTAATTAAAGAAAAATCTCTTTTAAATTGCTCTGTCATCCCTCACTTAGTTCAGAATGGCAGAGCCAAACATTATTTTTCAGACAACAGTCCATTTCATCGGTTTCTCTTCAGAAAAATACGGTCTGTAATAGTGCCCGGCAACTCTGATTCGTAGTGAGTCACCATAATCATCGTCTTGTCTTTGCGATGGCAGAAAGCTTCAATAATCTTCTTTACCCGACGACGGTTGTAAGTATCCAGACCGTGAAGCGGTTCATCCAGAATCAGCAGCTCCGGGTCCTTCACAAAAGCACGTGCCAGCAATGCCAGCCGTTGTTCTCCACTGGAAAGTTGCAAAAAAGGTTTGTCTTTCAATTCCGCAATACCAAATATATCCATCCACCATTCGCAGATGGCCATTTGTTCCGGCTGGGGACGTTTGTACAGCCCGATGCTGTCATGAAGCCCACTGGCCACGATTTCAATAGCCGGCAGATTTTTGAGATAAGCACGATGCATCTCCGGACTTACATAGCCAATATGCTTTTTAATTTCCCAAATACTCTCCCCTGTACCCCGCTTCCGCCCGAAAAGGCTGATGTCACAAGCATATGATTGTGGATTATCCGCACAGACAAGGCTTAACAAAGTAGATTTTCCGGCTCCGTTTTCACCGCTCAATGCCCATTTCTCACCACGTCGCACCGTCCAGTCGAGCTCTTTCAGAATAGTGCGGTCATCATACCGGATGCTGACTTTATTCAATTTGACCACTTCATCAGAATCGTAATTATTGCCACCATAGGGCAAATCAACGATACGTTGCTGTAACTCATCAAAAGAAACAGCTACATCCCTAGAACGAAAAGCTTCCAGATAGGCCTCACGTTCCATTTTGGAGTACACCATCATTTTATCCACAGGAATTACGTGGGTAATAAATGAAGGAATATCATCCAGCATTGACAATACCAAAATAATCTGTACGGACGACATCTTTGTCAAACGATCGAGTAAAGAGAACAGCAATTCGCGGGTAGGTGCATCCAGCCCGATAAACGGATTATCCATAATCAATACACGGGGAGCCGTCAACAGAGTTTTGGCCAGCTGGAACTTACGCAGTTCGCCACTGGAGAGAAGAATTATTTTCTTATCAAGCATCGGTTCTATGCGAAAAAGTTCAAATAGTTCTTGTTTCAGTTGTTCATCCTTAATTTCTCCCAGCATTTCACGAACATCGGGCGCTTCGTCCTGATCGTGGGCGTTCCAGCGTTGCTGATAGTAATAATTAGCATCCGCAGCCCCATAAGTGTCACGGAAAGCGATATACTTCACATTATCATAGACGGTCTGGGTGGCAGAAGGAGAAAAGTCATATTGCAGCGTCCCTTCACGCAATGGGTATTTACCGATCAGCGTATCGACAAAAAGACTTTTTCCTCCCCCGTTGGGCCCTACAATTGCAATGTGTTCTCCGGCTGAAATCGTTGCCGTGATGGGTGCAGCTAAACGCACAAGCGGGTTGCGTGCCACGCCCCCCGCCATGTTGAATGTATTCTGAATCATATTCTTCTATTCTGTTCGATTATCAAAAGACTGAATTTACTTATATAAAATCAAAGCTGACTGACCGGGAATAATAACTTCCGGTCCGTTTTGTATGCCTAATCCACGTACATCTATCACTCCGTCTTTACATACCACTGTATATTTACCAACCGGAATAGTAAGCCTGGCAGGAGTAGGACGAGAATTAAATGCGACGATGATATCTTCCCAATGATCTCCATTTGCATGGTCTTTCAGACGGAAAGCAATCAGGTTGCTTCCTTCCACAGGAAGAAATTCCAGATGTTTTCGAACCTGTCCTGCATCTCCCATGCGGAAGGCCGGATGAGATTTACGCAGATCGATCAATCGTTTATAATACATGAAGACATCTCCGTTGGTGGTTTTGCGCCGCCAGTCGATGGCATTCACTGCATCCGGGCTCTTATAACTATTGTCCACGCCTTGCTTATCACGCATGATTTCTTCTCCGGCGTAAATAAACGGAATACCTTGTGAAGTAAAGACCACAGTCTGTGCCAGTTTATCGAGACGTATAAGTTGTTCGGGAGTGATGTCCGGCATGCTTGCCTTCAGTCGGTCTACCAAACACAGCCCGTCGTGACAGGAAACATAACTGATCATTTGCACAGGCTGTTTCGCCCACGGCTTTTGAGTATAATTAACCGAATCGCACTGTACTTGCGGATGCTCGATAGCGCCTGCTATGCCGAACTTTACGCTCATCTCCCCTCCCGGAATTCCGGCAAGAAAAGCTCCTTTGCGCTTATCGCCTACAGGTCCGCAAAGCCCGTCACGCAGCTCGTCAGAAAAGACAGCAACTCCGGGTATCTGTGCTATATTTCCCTTCATTGCCAAGGAGTCAGCCGGATACTGAGGCGCCTCGGCAGCCCACCCCTCTCCGTAAATGCAAATGGTAGGATCGACCGCATTCACAGCCTTCCGTATCTCGTTCATCGTTTCGATATCATGAATTCCCATCAAGTCGAACCGGAAGCCGTCAACATGATATTCTTTTATCCAATAAAGGACGGATTCTACCATAAACTTACGCATCATAAGGCGTTCGCTGGCAGTCTCGTTACCACAGCCTGAGCCATTTGCCAAGGTTTTATCTTCTTTCTGGCGATAGAAATAACCGGGAACGGTGCGCTCGAAGTTACTTTCATCGGTATTGAATGTATGATTGTACACCACATCCATTATCACACGGATACCAGCTTTGTGCAGTGCCTGTACCATCTGCTTGAATTCTTTCACACGAGTGGCGGGCTGATAGGGATCAGTGGCATAGGAACCATCGGGTACATTATAGTTTTGCGGATCATATCCCCAGTTGTACGAATTTTCATTCAGTCTGGTTTCATCTACCGAAGCGTAATCAAAAGAAGGAAGCAGATGCACGTGTGTCACGCCCAGTTCAATCAGATGGTCGATACCTGTCAGTAACTTGTCGGAGTTCATCGTTCCATGTTCGGTCAGTGCCAGATATTTTCCTTTATTCTTCACTCCTGAAGTAGAATCGACCGAAAAGTCACGGTGGTGCATCTCATAAATAATCATATCGGCGGGAGACTTCAAAGGAGGTCGGGTGTCACTCTCCCAACCGTCCGGATTGGTGGATTGCCAGTCGATAATAGCGGCCCGCTTCCCGTTTACTCCGACAGCACGGGCGTTTATTCCGGGAGTATCTCCCTGCCACTTGTCATCGATCTTCACATTGAAAGTATAGAACTTGCCAATAAGGTCCTTACTTACCACAGCTGTCCAGGTTCCTTCTTCCCCCGACTGCATCTTTACCGTTTCATAGGCATGTCCGCCCTCGCCTGCCTCATAAAGCATCAGACGTACTTCATCTGCCGTAGGCGACCAAAGAGTAAATTTCGTTGCCTCCGGTGTATACTCCATTTCAATCAGACTTCCTGTACGGACCGGATATAATTCATAAGACATATATTCCTTTTTCGCAGTAGTACAACTCATTACTGTCGTCACCGTAGTCACCCCTAATATCGCTAAATAATTGGTTCCCATTTTCATACTAAACCTCCCCTGCGGTACTCACACTACCTTCGCACTTACTTATTTATTACTTTTCTCACTCCCAGCCTTTCATTGCGGGTTTATTTTACTTTATCGGGATTTTTCGCAATAAAATCTTTCCAACTGCTATATCCTTTTTCCATTGCCGGACGTCCCATTTGCAGAAAATGACAATAGGCTGCCGCCAAACCGTCCGTCGCATCCATAAAGGTAGGCATCTCTTCTTTGGGAAAATGCAGCATACGCTGCAGCATATCCGCTACTTGTTCCTTTGATGCCTGTCCGTTTCCGGTTATAGCCATCTTGATCTTCAAAGGAGCATATTCTGTGATCGGAATATCACGGCTCAATGCCACTGCCATCGCCACTCCCTGAGCACGTCCCAACTTCAACATGGACTGTACGTTCTTGCCGAAAAAAGGAGCTTCGATAGCCAGTTCGTCAGGCAGATAGCTTTCGATGATACTTAATACCCGTTCGTGAATATGCCGCAGCTTCAGATAATGATTGGCAAATTTACGTAAATCGATAATTCCCATCGCGATCATCTCAGGCTTAGTCCCTTTCACGCGCAAGACTCCATATCCCATGATGGTCGTACCGGGGTCTATACCCAAAATAATCTTTTCTTTTACCGGTTGAATCACTCTACTATCTCCATCAATGTCGGAAAACCGACTACTTTATCCTTGAATATTTTCGTAAGTTCGTCATTCAGCCGCACTCCCTGTTCCATGTGCCAGCGATGCAGCAATCCACTACTCTCTACTTCCCATTGCAGAGAATAAGAACTTCCGTCGTCCCGATGGCTCAGTATCCGACAGATACGCGGTGCTTTCAACGTCCCGTGTTTCTGTACTTCAGGTATATAGTTTTCCTTTATCCAAATCAAAAAATTATCGTGAACAGCATCGTCCACCTGAAAAGTTGTATTATAAATCAGCATATCATCTGTCCTTTCAATAAATTATTTTCCGCAAACATAGCAATTATTTCAGAATATTCCATTATATTTGCGCCAACAAAAGCAAAACGTTGACAAACGTTATATCAGTGGCATAAAAATGGGGCGTTAGCTCATCTGGCTAGAGCGCGACACTGGCAGTGTCGAGGTGATCGGTTCGAGTCCGATACGCTCCACTCCCTTTCTAGAGCTGAAATACCGATGAATAAAGGGTTTCAGAATCTCGTCAAAAAAGTAAGAATTTCAAAAAAAGTGTATTTTGTCCCAAATTTGGGTATTTATGCTTGTCGGATGCTTGTCCCAAGAAATTTTTACATCATGATTTCACTATCTTTAGCCGTTGTTCCGGCGAAGGTCTTAGTAGACGGAACACACAAAATTCGCGTAGCGATTAATCACAAACACGAAACACGTTATATAGCAACGCGTTTCATAGTAGAGAACACCAAACAATTTAAAAAAGGGCGCGTAGTAGGTAGAGACGACGCGGTGCTCATTAACAAAAAACTCAGAACTTTATTAGACGAATATCAAGAAGCAATAGACAGAATCAACACTGATGCTTTTTCGTGTACCCAAATTCGCGAATATCTTTCACGCTATAAATCGGCAGGAACAACCGTGTCCGAGCGTTGGCAGGAATATATAGACGATTTAAGAGAAGAAGGAAGGGAAGGAACAGCCGGACTACACGAACGTTCTAAAAAATACTTTGAAAAGAAATTTTCAGATGCAGTTCAATTCGAAACATTATCTCCTAACACGATAATTGATTTCGAGAAATTTCTACGCACCAAAAAAGGATTAGGGGATACAACAGTAAGTATGCACATGAAGCGCTTTAAAGCTGTCATAAATGCAGCTAAAAAGGAGAATATAGTGCGGTATGAGATTGATCCATTCGCTTTTTATAATATGCCGGAATCTAGTGTACGGGAGCTAGATATTACTATCGAGGAATTTAATAAAATAAGGAATTGCGACGTACAGGAAAAACCTTTGCGAATGGCGCGAGATATTTTTATGCTTTCCTACTATCTAGGAGGAATAAATCTGATAGACTTAATGAAAGTAGATTTTAGAAACATCGAAGTACTAGAGTATATCAGAACCAAAACAACTCATACCAAGAGAGGGGAGAAAAGAATAAGCATATCAATCCCCGATGAAGCTAAACCAATAATAAAAAGATGGATTGGGAAAAATGGGAAGCTAGATTTTGCATATAATTACTCTTATGATAATTTCCGCAACTATGTGACAAAGCAAATTCAAAGGCTTGCCGATCATCTAGGAATAAATAAAAAAGTAGTGTACTATTCGGCTCGAAAATCGTTTGTGCAGCACGGATACGAGTTAAATATACCTTTAGAACTTTTAGAGTATTGCATTGGGCAATCGGTTAAAAAGAATCGCCCCATTTTTAACTATGTGAAGTTTATGCGCAAACACGCAGACGAAACAATAAGAAAAGTTATTGATCACGTTAACAACCTTAATAAATGAGTTTTCTAAGATCAGCGCATGATTTATCGAAAATAATTCGCTTAAAACTTGCGCAATATACAAATGTATATTATCTTTGTAGAGTCAAATTAAAACACATAATAACAATGAGTAACGAAACAGATTATCTAATCAGCTTGTTAATGCAGAACAAAGCAAAAAAGAAAATGCTCGACTTTGTTTTTGAAAATAACAGCGATGCGGACGAAAAGAAAATGAACGCTATTCTCGATGAGAAATTAAGAGTTGAAAAGAACATCGAAAACATTGAGAAAGCATTGAAAGAACTAGAAAAGTAAAAATCTTCCTCCCAGAAATGGGAGGAATAAAAACTATAAATATGGAAAATTTAAAAGATGAATTAAAAAAACTACAGGAGCTTCTAAACAATCCGACACCGGAGAATGAGGCTATGTATCAAAGTAAGTTTATCGAAATAAAGAATAAATTTACCTCTAAAGAGGATGCAAATATTATAGCTGATTTTATCCTTAACGGATATAAAGAAGTCAATGAAGAATTAAAGGAGATAGAGCACGAAATCAGTGTGCGCAAACAATTAGAAGAAGTTAAAGACGTTATATCTTTGTCGTATATCGCTAAGAAATATTTCGGAAAGTCCCGGCAATGGCTAAATAACAGGATAAACGGATGTATCGTCAATGGGAAACCCTGCAAGTTTAGTGAGGAAGAAAAAGAGCGTTTAAACTATGCTTTATCGGATATATCTAACTTATTAGGCTCGATCCGCATACTCTAATGCGTTTTAATTTGACACTAGCCCCGCATGCGAGCCGTTGCGGGGCTTTCTCATACCCATCATAATTAACAGTTATCTAGAAAATATCAATAAGATTTTATACAGTCTTATAAAAACTAGTATCGACAACCTTCATATTTCTCCATCTATGTAATAATCCAAGGACTACTTGAACGGATTCCTATTTTTTTCTCTTCACCCTCATTAGAGAAAGATAGCGCTCTCTTATTTACCACAAGATAAGCCATTTGATAACGTTCTAGTTCGAATAATCGACGTTCTAACTTTCCCATTTTTGAATATTTATAGTTCTTTTCTTTTTCTGTTAAATGTATATCTTTATCAATCTCAGTCTTTTGCATATCAAATTTTCCTCTTATATCTTCATAACTATACGAAGTAGGATCAGTCCATTTAAAACAGGAAGCCAACAACTGACAATAGTTTTCTTTTTCATTTACAAAAACAACAGGTAATGCCAAATTATCAAATGTGCTACAAGGAAATTCCCAATCATCATTTATATGAACAGAAGTATAATAAACACCTAAAATAAACTCGAACAAGTCATACTCTTTATCTTTATACCTATTTCTATTTTGGGTAATAATATATTCAATTATAAGTTGAGGAATTATGTATTCTGGTTTGAAGAAAGAATCACGATTCAATACATATACAGAAGAGCTGAGAATAAGAGGTATTTTTTTCAATACCATACTAAGCCTACCATCTTTCAAATCTTCTTTTTTAGGTATTCTTAAATCTAAAACAGGAAACTTCTCATTAACGACAAATAGGGATACCATCATATCATCAAATCGAGGTTTCCTAAGCTCTTCCCAACAAGCGTTGATACTTGATCCCAAATATAGACATGGATATCCGGGAGCACTATAACGCTGCGTCTCAACTATCCCTCTTTTATCAAGAGGAATATGAAACATCTCTGTATAAGATTTTCGCCCATTAGTTTTAAAAACTCTAGCTCGATAAAACAAAGAATCTGGTAGAATTGTTAAATAACCATCACTATATAAAACATCTGATAATATTTCTTCTATACATTGATATGCAACACTATACATGCCTTCAAAATACGCCTCTATACATGTCTCTATTTTTATATTACATGATTTTACATAGATTATTACATCATCAATATCAGGACATAACTCTTTCTTATGTAACTCTAATAAATCTACATAAGATTCTAAAGCACCCACTAAAACATCTCTAAAATCTCCTTTATCATATTTTAAAGGTACTAGTTTCTTCAATTCAGTATAAAATTCGTCCATACATTCTTTTTTTTATTGTTATCCACAAAAATACTAGAAAATATATTATCTGCGAAAATCACCACCTAACAATAATATATAAAAAACCCCGACTACACTTAGTCGAGGCTCATTCTTTTGGAATAAATAACGTATTACCTCTCGATTTCGAAAACTAGCAACTTTCCGTAGAGAGATGATGCAATGGACACCCACGTCCATGCACAAATATACTAATTATTTTTTAGATTTAAATATTATCTGACCGATTATTATCAGAGTAAACAAGATTATAATTCCGAACGCCCACCCGCCCAACTCCATTTTAATAGATTGCCATCGGCTTAACTGTTTTTCGACCGGGTAGGGAGTTTGAATAGAATCGGTTTTAACAATCGTGTCAGTACGATTCATTGTTAGGTAGCGATACAAATACTTATATTTGTATTGATAAACCGTATCACCCTTCACGAGCATATAAATACTGTCTCGTTGATAGACGCTATCAAACCGGATGCTATCACGCGTTTTGTATTCGGTGCGAACTGTCTCAACAGGAACGTATTGAGTCCTGCAGGATACAAAACATGTTGCTAACGTTAACAACATGGTAATATAAATTAGCCGTTTCATAGCTTTAATACTTGCTTCCGATTACGTCCTTCTCTGAAAGATACGTGTACCCACGAAAAGTTCTTTTCGTCTATCAACTGATCGAAAAGCAATTCGTTTTTGATTATTTCGAATAGCTTCCGGTTCTCGTCTTTACTTCCGGTTGTTATATCGGCGGCTTCTCCTAGTCGATGTTGGCTTGATGTAGCTCCGTTAACGCTACGATTAAGAATTACACTACGATAGCCGGAACTAACGCGGATCGGCTTACCGTATTTCTCGCGTAGCGGGTCGAGTACATTGTCTACTAGCTTTGTTAAATTACTAATAGCTTCCGCCGTTGGGAAATTATCAATTCCTTTTGCTAATGCCATATCGGAGTGAGAAAGCTCCTTAATTGTGAAGTGTTTCATTCTGTTGTCTCCTTATTGTTTTGGTTAATAGTTATCGGTCTACGCGGCGGAGTTCTCCGGCTGCATTCACTGTCCGGTCTGTCACATCGGTTGTGTTCTGCATCCTTTAGGACTAATTCAAGTTCGTAGTATTTGCGCATCCAATTCTGACAGTCTGCTTGCGATGTTCTCCATTCGCGATAAATCGTGTCTACTTTTTCGTCCCGTTGTTTTAATCGCTCGTCGTATCGCTCGATCTGCTTGTTCAGATTATCAATGATAGAAAGCAAGTTTTGCAACTCCATCGAGTCTGCCGTAGCCTTTTCCTTTCGAGCGTTCGTTTTTCGATTTGCTAGAAAAGTAACAGTAAAGCGGATCGCCTCTAATCCTCCTAATGCACCTATGATTTTTAGCCATTCATCCATGTCTTTTATTTGTAGCCTTGTTCGTCTGTTTTAGGTAGCTCTATTCGGCAGTCAACGACTCATTTACTTCCTTCAAAATATTTTCAAACATAGTAAGATGCGGGATAATATCACTATCCACAGGAAAGTTCATCGACTTATTGCCATTTTCGAATGACATACAACCTGAATAGGATTGATTCTCGGCATTACCCTTATAGATGTTACATGACATGCGGAGTAGGTTCTTTCCATTATACACGTAAGAAACATGATACTCATACTCACCGCCTTTTGCAGTAGATTCGACCTGTGTAGTTCTCAAATTCTCTGTTAAATACTTTGTTTTCATAAATTCTGTTTTTAAAGTGATTAATAATATATAGTTCTATAATATATTTTTTGTGCTAAATCATTCTTTCGCAAGCGCTTCATTAACCGCTATCTGCACGACTGCGACAAAGTTAGTTCTCACGTATTCCTTGATGCGTTCCGCTTCGTCTGTTGACAATTCGACCTCACCATTTTTATAGATTCTCTGCGCTAACTCCAATTCCCCCAGATCGGCGGTTTTCTGGTAGATAGTATTACCTAACTCCTTACTTATATCGAAAGTACTCTTATTCCCTTCGATATCTGTTACTTCGATTTTTCTAAAGTCTATTTTCATTATATTTTGTTATTAACCCATACCAAATAAATTATTTACTCCGCTTTGCATAGCTCCTGTTATAAAGATCTTAAAAGACCAAGGAGAAATTTCAGTTTTAGCTTGACTAGCATAATTGAGACTTATTCTTTTTGTGTAACTTGAGTTATTGATCAATACTATCATTTTTTGTGTACTAGCATCGCAGACACAAGCGATATAATTAGTATTTCCGGATAATATGATACAGTCTACAGGTTGTCCATTATCTACCGGATATACATGTCTGACTCCTGCATTTCCAACTCCGTATACATGGAAGTATATTTCACCTGTATCATAACCATAATACTCCATTTTTGTCATTTTACTGTGTCCAAATTCACCCCTACACCACAAATCTGATGTATAAAAACGAAATGATCGCTTTTCTGTAGCATTATATCCTTGATGATATAAGTCACCCGAAACCCATGTTTTTGAAAAATTAATATTAAACGAAGATGAAACATTGTCCCCAGAACCGGAAACATTAAAAGCTATTTTTCCCTGTATTTTCCCGTTATTGTCAACCGCTTGTAATTCTTTAAATGTACCTGTAGCTCCATCTAACTTCTTAACTTTTAAATTATCTACGTCAATAAAATCAGTCACGATTTTACCACTAGTAATAAACGTTTTACCACCAACCAACATCGCACCCGTTGCAGGAAGTGAGAACTTTCCTTCTGCTGTCAATTCTACTCCCGTAACATTGTGCTTAATCGATCCGCCTTTCATTAACCATCCTTGCGTCTTTGACAGATTACCAACAAACAAGCCGGATGTACCTAGTATGTCAATCGTAGCATTTTGGGCTACTAGTAACTGCGTAGCGACATTAATAAACTCATTAAATAGAGTCCATTTTGTTGAGTCGAAGGAACTGGAAGATGTATGACTCGTTTTACAGGAATAAGTATTTCCATTATAAATGACCGTATCCCGGTATTGGGAATTATTCACGTATGCCGTACTCGCTTTCCATTCACCACGCGGACGAATAAGAGCACCGGGCAATCCTGTTGCTCCTTGTGTTCCTTGTTCTCCCTTATCCCCTTTGTCGCCCTTCACCTTCGTCCAAGTATAAGCGGAGAATGTCGTGCTGTCTGCCGCCGTGAAGTCGGTGTATTGTCCGATGTATGCACCCGGAGTCTCGCCATTGTTAGCCGTGAACGTCGTACCATTATCCGAGTATTTGATATGCAGATAGGTAGTCTTACCGTCCGCTCCGGTCGGTCCCTTGATTCCTTGATCTCCTTTGGGGCCCTGCGATCCTTTCAACTGCACCCACTTGTATGAGGCGTATCCGGTTGGAGCGGTTGAGCTAGTTGTCACCGCAGTACCGATATAAGTATTCGGAGTATCAGACATCGGATTACCGTTTGAGTTGGCGGAGTACTTCACATGAAAGAACTGTGATGTACCGGGAATGCCCTGCGATCCGGTAGGACCTGTTTCACCTTTAGGACCTGTCGCACCTGTTGCACCCTTATCCCCTTTATCACCCTTGTCGCCCGTTTCTCCCTTAGAGGCATATTTCAGCCAATCTGTAGAGGTTTCACTCGGTTCTTGAACTGTTTTATCCGCAATACATATCCATGTGCTACCATTGTGAATAACTTCGTCATAATACCAATATGCGCCAGATACCCACGCACCCTTAAAGGCGGGTACTGGGACTTCTGTAACGCCATCATTAGACAGTTGTTTGATAGTTCCGGTCATATAAATATTACGAAGGTATGCAGAATGTCCGGTCATATCAATGCCGAATAGTTTCAAATTAGACAAGTCGCCTAATTGCATCGCGATCATATCCTTTGTGATCTCCCAATTATTTACGCCTATTAAGTAACGGGAATAGCTTTGAGTTGAATAGCTAGACCTTTGACGATCCGCATTCGTGAAGTTACCATACGCTACGAAGTGCATCAACTTAGTAGGATGATAAGAGAAGCCACTTCGAAGTACATATTTAAAAGTCGAATCGCTTAGTTTTTCGGTTATACGAAAATAAGCTGTCAGAAAGCCCGATTTGTTATTGAATATACCTTTGCAAATATCATCAACCGCTAAACTTGCCAATTCGCCCGGTTCTAGTTTAAGAGTAATGATCTTGTTAGTCGTATCAATCGATTCAATGATACCGCCGCCCGGTGCGTTCCATTCTTCCCCGGCTATAACAGACACACGGTTATATCTTAGTTCGTCAGCCTCTAAAAATTCATTAACACGAAGCGATTTAAACTCTGCATCACCGGAAGCCTTGATTATCCATCCTAGCAACTTAGACGCATAATTAGCAGAGGAAATATCACCGGAAAACTTTGCGATACAAGCTGTCAAAGTCCCTATAACATCAATCCCACCTTTAAAGTGAATTAATTTTTCGGCAGTATCTTCTACAACTTTACTTAAATACTTTGCATCCGCGACTTCTTCCGTAGATACCTTGTGTAGTTTAAAATGATTCCTGCCATCCTCTTTAGAGATCGTTTCATCTTCAACCAAAAGATATAAACTCTTATCGCCTTTTACCGATATTGCCTGACCAAAATAGGGTACATAAGCCTCTGCATCTGTGTTACGTGCATATCTTAACGCATCTTCCATACTGTTCCAAGTATCAGTTGCATCGATGGGACGATCCGATGTCCTCCGATATTGGATCGCCAGACTAGCACCCGGTATATTTAAAGATGCTAAACCGGATAACAGGACATTAACTAAATTATCTTTATTCATTGTCATATAGTCTTAAAAGTAAATGTATCAGCGTCATTTGTCATAACAGATTTTATAACCCACATCTTATATGTAATCGCTTCACTACCGTTTGCTCCTTCTACCTTGATCTCGGAAGGTCCAGTACAAACGCCTGTATCCTCTATAAAATTACCCGGATAAGATGTCAATGTTAGTTCTTTTATCGTATCAGCCGGAATACAGATCACAAACATTTTCCACTGTCCTACAGGAAATTTATATATCCCTGCACCCTTATACAAGCCATTGGATAGTAACGAACGAACTTCCAATGAATTAGAAGGAATAGAGCTGCATACACCTGCAAACCATTTACGGAGTACATTAACACTAATCTTATTATTCAAAGTTATTTCGTCCAAATCATCACTCGCGGCAAAAACAGCCGTAGCGGTGTAGGTTTCTCCCTTCGTATAATTCCCTGTAAGACGACGTATCGCTGTTTGTGCAGCATTGACTTCCGAAGAGAACTCTAGTACATTCTCTTCGTTGTCATCATAATACGATTTAATCATAGCGCCGTTATCGTTGCGTGTTGCCGTATAAGTAAGTACGCCCTTTGCCGATCCGTATTCTACATCGTTTGCTGTCGATAGCTTACCTACAAGTGTAGCAGGAACAGGTTTATATAGCATTTTGCGAAATATTTGCTCATACCCCGTACCCTGCTTAAAGATAGCGCCCGGTGATATGTGCCCGGTCTGAGGCGCATTGACACGAATTTCTTTTGTTAATCCCGTATCGGAAACAGGACCGGAACTAGAAGAAGATTGAGAGCCACCGCCGGAATTAAAGATAGTAGTCCCGACGGGATAGTTCTTTGATCGTGGCAATGCAGGGATAGCCTTATTCTTTATTTGTATAGCCATTAGTTTGTATCATTTTACAGGTGAACTGTTCTGCCGCAAAGTCTATTTCACCACCTGTAACGATGAAGTTTTTCCCATTCATATAATTGTCTGAAATCACAGATATAGGTGTAATAGATTCGCTATTCTTTAATACCTGTGTTAGCTTTATTTTGGTAGCTCCGTATTGGTTAATTATCCTTCTTATTAGTTGTTCTTCTGGACGTACTAAAGCGTTTTCGATAGATGAATAAAGATTATCCCTTAAATAGTCGCTCCCTAACATTATCTTACTGTAACATGCTCCGTCATTATTGTAACTTGATATTTTAAATTCTATTTCATCAAGAGGATTAATATAGCTTTCATTCACTACATTCTCATAGATTCGATCCGAATTATTCTCTTCGATATTATCATTGTCTATGACCTTCTTTTTAAAATCTATTTTTATATCTTTTAAGAAAAAGCCATAGCCGGAGACTCCTTCCGGGAGCCATACCTTTTTTAAAATTTCAAATTCTAATTGTCCGAACAGATTAATATTGTTCGGAATCTCGATCACGTATCCGGTCAAACCTTCGTAAGGCATACTTAGAGTTTTAGTATTTTCGTTTTTTACCCATTCATCCGGCTTCTTTAATTTAAAGTCCAAATCAAAAGTCAAATCTAGTCCCGTCGGTTTTGTAGTGGATTTAACCCAACCATTATTAGTGTAGTAGTAGTCACCTACAATTAATCTACATGCTATCTCCGTGCCAAAGACACCACCAGAATTATATTTCTCATACGATGTCATATTACTAGCATTCAATGGATGACTATATGACATACTGATACCGAAAGCTCCATCAAAGTACTTAATTGGCTTATTATCTTTAAATTTCAATAGAGGCGATCCGGTTCCTAATTGTTTGGGAACCGTTATCATTGGTGGCTTCCAATCTGGGTCCTCTTGTTCGTCACCTGTGGGCGGAACAGTGCTCGGATACGTGTAGTTGTAATCCGATACTAATTTAAATTGATAAAGATATTCCCAATTATAATCAGAGATATTTGGTTTGCCGTCATTCACTTCGTACTCGCACCTCTTAGCACAATAACCGCCTAGAAAATATCGTGTAGGTTCGTCTATGTACACATTGGTTACGCTCTCGTCTACTAAATTACAATAAGGCTTATTATCATTGAGATTCTCATAGCGTGGGAGTTTAAACACCTTGCTCTTTAGATACTGCCTTGTTTCATAGTACTGTTTATAATTATAGGTTTTCCTTTCAGCAAACGTACTCAACTTCTTAAATTCTTCCTCCGATATAATATCGTTGTAACAATAATTACTACACTTTATTGTCGTTTTGTTATAACCGGGAAGAATATCAAGGAAGTGCTCTGAACCCGCATAACCAATCTCGGAAACTTTGAATCGGTTAGGGGACTGCTGAGTAAAAGATGTCATATCAAGATTGTACTCGTGGTATGTTCCTTTGTGGTCTACATCAACAAAATATAAATTTCCCAACCAATCTACACAGGTCCAATTCAAAAACTTGCAAGTTTCTTCTAAAACCTCTTTTAATGTCATCGCCTTGTCGTCCTCGTCAAAGAAGTTTTGTTCGCTGATCGTTAACTCCTTTAATATGTTTGATTCTTTATTATAACTAGATTGATCTTTAGCGTACACATGAGGAATAAAGACGGAGGAATAACACCCGCGAGACTCAGATATGAACATTTTTAATAACTCCCAGATGCTTATAAAACTTCTAGTATCACTCCTACCCTGTTTATAATTGATATATTCTAGCGTACCCATTGCAGAAATGCAGTCTATTTCTAGCTCGAATTTGGTAGATGTGTAATCCTGCGTATAAAGTTCCGGTTTTACAAATCCCGTCCAGACAATGTTATTTTCACGTTTAAAATTCACCCTATACTGTTGATACCCGGTAGAATATAAACTTTGCAAATAATCACCACCCACAACACGAATCACCGCTTTTGAGAATCGAGTAGGAATATACAAGAAATCTTCGTCCTCAATCGAAACAGAGAAAGGAGAACTACCACTACCGACCAACTCAACAGAATCGCCCGTATAGTTTTCCTTTTGTATCTCAATCAAATAAGAAACTTCCTTTCGAGATTTGAAAGGAAGTGTGTATATTGTACCGTAGTTTACCATAGTCTTTTACCTGTTTTCTTGATGTGATTATGTAATGCTAAAAATATGCGATCTCCTTTTATTTCAACATCGCTATATAAGCGAATATCATCGTTTCCACTCGGTGCTATTTTCTGCGATAGCGAACCGTATAAACCCGAATTAAGCATACGAAACAGATTACTTTGCTGCGACCCGTTCAATATCATTTCACCGCTATTCAATAAAGCCGGAACTTTATCGCCTGTAAATGATGTGCCCGGAACAATACCACCCGTTGCATACTTCGGCATACTTGACATAGCGGCAATAATAGCAGCAACACCCGCCAAACCTAGAGCAATACCGACAAAGGGTATTCCTGCGTGAGCTTTTAAAACCTCACCGGATGCTGCCGCCGTGTTTGCTATTGCGCTTTTTTGAGCCGTTGCCGCTTCTACTTCATTTGCAGAAGCCATTTCAAGTATCTTCGGAATAGCTTGCCCGACAGTTGACAGAAAGCTAACTCCCCACTGTAGGACCGAAGACGTATTATCATCGAATAGACCCGACATACTCCCAACGACTCCACTAATATTTGCAAGCGATTCGGCATATTCTTGATTCAAGTCTATATCTTCTTTTTTAAAGAGTGGATCATGTTTAGGTAATTTAAACTCTTTTCCAGTCTTCCCATGTGTCGGAACTTTATCGTATGTAGGCTTTATAGGAATCGGCAAGGCGCCGTCTTTCATTTCGCCGTGAGCGATTTTGAACGCCTCCTGATCGACTACAAATTTGAGTTTAACCTTCTTTTGTTCTAGCTCGTTTATCGTTGCTTGAATCGTTGCACGCGCTTGCATATCGGTTTCAGCAATGAGTTGTTTGTTTAATGCGGACATCTGAATGTTTATCGCTTCTATACTGTCGCCACTTTCTTCAATCTGCAATTTTATTTTTTTTCGTTCTAGTTCGTTGATAGTAGCTTTAATTGTCGATTTTATTTGTACATCAGTCTCGGAAATAAGTTTTTTATTTAACTCTGAGATTTTAGTATCATACCACACAACAGAATCTACTTTGGGAGTTTCTTTAGGAGTTGAACCTTTTAAACTATTTTGTAGCTCTAAAGTACGTTTATCGAAATCGTACATACGTTTCTTTAGATCATACGTATACTCGTAATTTTTTGTCATTTCTATTCGATTAGCATCATTGTCCTGATTGAGAAAATTCTGCTTTTCGAGTTCTGCGTTCTGCTGAATAAATATTCTTTTTTGTGTTTCTAAATCTTGAAGTTTTTGCCGCATTTGCATTTTAGTTTCTCCGGTAAATTCATTAGTATCACCTTTTGTGGAGTTGATTTTGCCTCGCATTAGATTCATTTGCTTATCATACTCTGATAGTTGCTTTTGATAAGCAGTAAGAGCACTTTTCTCCTTTCTTGTTGAAAAGTCATTATTATTAATAGATATATATTTATGTATATCATCAATATTGAAATCTTTGCGTCCTGTTCTAGTATTCAAAGATTGTATCAATTCTTTTTCGGCACCTGATAACGTATCGTCTACATCTACTTTAAAATTATCTTTTAAAGATTGGAGACTTTTAAAAGCGCTTTCGCGTTCTTTACGACTTTTTGTAGTATCTCTAATTATTGATTCAAATTTGGTAAACTCAGCTTCAAACACCTTGTTATTAAATCCCATAGATAACTTAGCATCGGCTAATGAATCACGCAAGGCAGATAGATTCTTCATATTAGAGATGGTGCTTAATATACCATTATTAAAAGCTTCGAAACTTCCAGACGATAATGATTGAAAGAATATATCAACAGTTCCTTTGCAAGCATTTAGAGTATTATCAAATTCATCACTGGTTGATTGAGTGGAACGAATTACTTTCATGAAAGACTCACCCGCCCCCATAGCTAGTCCCACTCCGGCAGCAAATTTAGCTATTCCCGCCCCGGCAGATTTAGCCATATTGCTAATATCACCCTGAAAGCGATTTACACTACCTTTTGACTTTTCCAAATTCGCGTCGAAGTCATTCGTTTTAAGTAATAGTCGTGTTACTATATCAGACATCTTTATTCGTGTTTAATTGTGATTCAAATGCTTTCGCTTTAGCTCTAAGCCGTTTCATATCCTCGTTAGTTACGCTAGTATCTTTCTTCTCTTCTTCATCCCACGGGAAGCGGAGTATGTCGGTTTGCTTTAGTGTCTTTGTGCTATTCGATTGCGCTATGATGTAGCCTAGCAATCTAGTTTGCTCCCATGACTCGCGATTGCGTCGATTCAATCCGTCTAGAAACGATTCGACCTCGATAAAGCTCATTTTATCGAGGAAGTAATCAGGAGCGATACCGCCCTCTCCGACAACACGCGAATAGAGTTCGCGGATACTTACTACTTTTTCTTCCGCGTCGTCACCTTCTTTTTTTTTACGTCACTTCCTGCCGATTGCGAACGTAGTTTGATCTCATCCAAAAGAAGTGTTTTAAACTGATTGAATAATGTCAGATCGCTTTCGCACGAATCTATAAACTCGTCAAATTCCATTGTGAACGATTCGTTATTTGCAAGTAGGAACGAATAAAACAAAAGAAATTCGTCTATCATTTTACCAAATTGGAACGGATAGCCGGATAGATTTTCAAAGATAAAAAACGCCCGAAGCGAGTATTTTAAGACGAAGTCCTTTCCGTTAATTGATATTGTTTTCATTGAATAATAATTTTAGAGCGGCAAAGCGCCGCTCATGATTACTTACTAGCGGGTACGGTAGTTTCTTTTTTAAGCGGTCCCGTACCTTCAAAGCTAATTGAAAAAGTCGCTTTATCTCCATCCGGCGCGTTCGCTTCTAAAGAAGTTATTACAGCCTTTCCAGTATAGGAACCGGGTGAAAGCGTCCACCCCGCAGTGGGCATTTCGTTTTCATTCGCATTAGCTATAACGCCAAAATTCAACGTAATAGGTTTATGTTCAATAAACAAGGCAAACAACTTGTCGTAGCTATTCGCGTCAGCGTCAGCACTAAACAAGTTATCACTCGAAGCGTTCCAAGACAGTTTTTTAATGTCCTTTTCCGTCCAAATGCCGGAGTCCTTACTTTGCGTGTCGATAGTTTCAGCCGACAAACCTAATTTGCAGGAAGTCGCCAAAGCTAGCGCCTTAGCCTCTACAAATAACATTAGGTCTTTTCCTAATACTGCTTTTGCTTTACTCATAATTTTAATCGTGTTTTATTTGTTAGTTATTCTGTTTTAAAAGAAAATACGAGACGTTGAATGAAAGTATCTTCAATAAAATCCTCGTCCGCACTCATTAACTTTGCGTCGATCACATCGAAACTGCCGTAGCTTCCTCGCTTGTTCTCTAATGCCTTGCGCACTTCCTCCGCGATAGTAATAGAGTTCAGATAATTGTCGCTAGCAACGGCGATCTCAACCGAAACAGCATCCCCGGTCCCGTAACGATCTTTGGTGTACTCTGGAACTAAAGAACTACGTTTGTAAATTACGAACGGAAAAGATGTTTCCGTTTTGGTTGAGATCGCATAGATTTTATCAGTAACCAACTTTGCCAACTCCGTAGAATCGCTTAGTCTCTTATATACGTGTGCGCCTATTGATAAACTCATTTCTTTTTATTTGCTACTTTCATTATAGAATCAATAATATTTTTCTCTAGTGAGTCCTCCGCTTCTTTCTGCTTCGATTTGACCGCATTAGAAAAGAAGTGAGAAGCATTTATAATACCTCTATTCGCTCCTTTTTTGGTAGCTCGTTCTTTCGTTCCAGATTCAAACCATTTCAGCATATATGCTCGCGATCCTTTCTTTCGTCTGTCGATTAAGTCAACACGTGCGCCGGAGGCATTACGGTAAACAGCTATGTTTATCTCATTCTTTAACGGCTTGAATGTCGAACCATTCTTTGTACTCGAAAACTCCGCGTCTGTAACAGCAGAAACTAAATTTTCCTGCGCCTGTTTGCGAATGATGAGAATAGACCTTCTTAATGCTGATTTGATCGCTTTCTTTGCTTCGTCGTCATTTAAACGGTCTAGCAATTCGTTTACCTTTTTCGCGTCCACTTCGACGCGATATAAGTTCCGTCCGGTGTAGTTATCATTACTCATTGATTACCTCCGCTTCTATAACCGTTGCCTGTTGCTTCCGGTCGTGATTGATAGATAGAATCTTGTATTTCTGCCCGTCGTATTCGATCCGCATTTTAGCGTTGACCTCTTTACAAATGCGAATCATTATCGTGTTTACGGTCGTATTATAGATTTCGCCGTTAGCCTCCTTTCGTGCACCAGACTTAAAACGGATATACGCACGCTTATCGAATACTTTCACCCAACTTTCAGATGTACCGCCGAGGCTATCCCGGATTGATTCACTACGATAAAAGCCTATCATTTCGTTTAATAATCCCGCTTGCATTATGTGTATCTTTTTAAAGGTTGCAGTAATAGTTCTACGTGTCCCGATATTACTTGTGGTGTGGCAAATGTAACCGATTCACGATTAGCATAATAGTTCGCAATAAGTATGCGGATTGCGTGCCAAATACGACGATCAATTTTCCCCTCCTTTGCAAAACCTTCCAACGGAGCGTTTAAATACGCCTCTATTGCAAGTTGAACGGGTTCAATAAGTTCAGTTATATATGTATCGTCCGTATCAAAATCGACATTTAAATGCTGTTTGAGTTCTTCGAGTGTTACGTATTGTGGCATAATTATAAGTATGAAAAAAGGCTAAGGCTATGAAGCCAAAGCCTTTTCGTTTTTAAGTAGTTAGTAGTGTGTTATGCTTTTGCAGCTTTTGCAACCGCTTTCTTCTTCGCGATTGCGAATGCCTCCGGACGAGCTACGACAATGTCATACTTTGAGTTTAGCGTAAACTTCGTTTCGTTAGTGTCTGCTAGAGTCACATCGTCAATAGTCATTCGAATTTTTCCCCATTGACCGATACCAACGTTCGAAAAGACACCGAAGCCGAGTTCATCCGCACCCATGTAATTAGTCATGTGCACCGGATAGCCATTCATCATCCCGTCTTTCAGAACCATTTCGGGAGAACCTTTTTCAATACGTGTAGTTTTTAATTTACCGCACATTTTCGGACTGCAAATATATGCTGCTGTTCCGTCGGTAACATCTACGTTTTCGTCCATTACTGCGGTTTCTAGCGCTACAACGTCCTCGAATGTGGGAGCAACTTCATACTCCACTGTCGGTGAGTCTTTCACAAACACACCTTTTGAGGCAAGTCCCTGCTTTTCTCCGGCAAACATAATCTTATTCAATGTACGAGCAGTTGACAAAGATAATTGTTTAACGGTGACATCAAACAAAGCATCGTTTGTCTGATCGATTGCGTCGTTAGACAATGGGATAGAAATACCCAAACGCCACGGATGCGCCTTTAAATTACCAATATCCAGTTTTGTCGGATTTATTTTGGTGTTCTCGCCTTCAATTGTAGCTTCTACAGCCGCCAATGTCGGAAACATCAATTCGCCAATCAAACCGTATTGCATCTTAATGCCCAACTTATTAACAATAAGTCCCTTTTCAAGCGGTTCGATAATATCGCCGATTGTTGTCGGGATCATCGGAGCGGCATCGGTTGAACTTGTTCTCACCGGATCACCTTCCGCACGCATAGAGAAATTGAGTCCCTTTGCATCAGCAAAATTCCCGTATTCCTCCAAAGAACGATGATTGCAAACGTCATATAAAGCCTTTGCAAAGATAGCTCTTTTGTTTTCCGGCAAAATTGCAGATTTGCTACTTTCCAGACTTCTAAGAGTCTCGTCGATGACGATCTGATTTTTACGAGTCATTAACTCGTTAAATTTAGTCTGCTCTTCGTCTGTCAGACTTCTTTTTTCTGTTTTTGCTTGTGATAACAGATTTCTCATTTGCTCTTTAAGCAGAGCTACTTCTTCTAGTTTTGTCATGTCAAATAAATTTTTCTAGGTTTTCTATTTTGGATAAATAATCACTATTTGTATCACCATTAAGAAGCTGTTCTATATTTTCAAGGCTTCTAACTGTTACATCTGTACCAAAAAAGGCAGGGTCTGAAACAGGGGAAATATCAGATATATAATCAATCTTGTGTACTGTCCGCAACAGCATCCCATCTTTCATCGTATATGAAACTTTACTTTTATCCTTATCATCAGTATAATAAGCGAAAGACGATCCGAATATGTCTCCCCGTTTTATCATTTCATAAGCAAAATTCCCGTCGCTAGTACATGGAGCCTCGAATCGGTATTTCAAGCCATATTCATCAAAATTTAATTCGAGTGATCCGGAACCGTAACGGCATCTAGCCAAAAGCCTACGTTTATCGTGTTCTAGTACCGCCTTTATATCGCATCGGGTTATAAGTTCTTCGGTTGCTGCACCATGTTCGATAACCTCAATAAAAAAGCGTTTCCTTTCCTCGTCATACATCACACGACTTTCTTTTCCAAAAACAACAGCGTACCCCTCAATAATTCTACCCTCCGATAATTTGGGTGCGCCTAGCTCTGTAAAACTCCTTATTTCCATTGCTTTTTACTCTATGCTTTTTTCGTTTGTTTTTGGTAGCTCGTCTTTTTCGCTACTAATCTCACCTTTAATCTTAGGAGAGTCAATCGGAGCAACATTACAGGACATAAACGCAATGTCACCGCCATTTATAGGCGCTTTATCTTCACGGCATACACGCCATTCGTTCACCGTTGACACGCCGTATTGTATCTCCTTCTCCATACAAGCCGTTTGTGTGGCTATATCTGTTTTATACAAGGCTTTACGGTCAAATTCAATTTTATAAATACTAGAGACAGTTCTAGGTATCAACTTTGCATTAAATTCAGCCTCAATACGACACAATATAGGATCGAGCGTGTCAGACAAGAAAGCAACTTGACTCATTTCAGAAGCCTTGTAATTAGTAGATTGTCCGGAAAACACCTTGTCTGGATGAACACCATAAAAACGGCAAATATCGAATACGGAAAACTTTTTAGTTTCTAGTAGCTGAGCGTCAGCCGGAGTTATTGAAAGTTGTGTAAAAGTCATGTCCTCGCTCACGGAAGTTATATCCCTTCCGTTATTAAAGTCTTTTTCCACTCGGTCCGCTACGTCGGAAGTCTGTTTGTCGCCAACAGAAGAAAGTCCCTTTCCCCCACCTTTAACACCAGAAATAATACCTTTAATCTTACTCCCATTCTGAAAAGTACGCAAACTCTGATTATCAGCGCTAGCAGAAACAGAAAGTACCGTACTTGCATACGTGATCGTGCTAACACCTGTATACCCACCATCGAGACTCTTATTTTTCAGATGGATAATACTTTCAGCCGGATAAGTACCGTATATCTTATTTATTACATCACAAATAGTATATTCGTCCCTGTATATATCGTATGTAACAGAGTTATTTGAGCAAAGTATTAATTCTGCCGTATCTCCGAACATTCTCTTGATAAAGATATATGAATTACCACGATTAACCATTTGAATAATCGCATTGCATATTAAGTCGTAACTGTTCATGCGCTTATTCGGTTTTTTAGTCAGCAGATAATGCAACTCGTTTTCGGCATCTACCTTGTAGTTTCCGGCATCTTCTTTACGTTTGATGTATAGCGGCAGAGAAGCAATAGTACCAGAAAGAATATCGGTACATCTAAACGCAGCCGATAACCGCATAGCCTGTTCGGGAGACTTTACCGAAACAGGTTGTTCCCTAGCTGTTTTATCTCTAACTTCTACTATTTTTTCCTCTTCGGACGGTAGAGATCGTTTTTCCTCTCTGTTGCGTCCTATTCTTAAATTAAGTTCAAATGCCATAGTCTTATCGTGTTACTCGGTGTAATTATTGAATAAATGAAATGTCATTAGGTTTGTTATCGTCGAATCAATTTTTGCGTTATGCGTTTTCTTGACTGGCTTTTTATTCATGTTCCGATCTTCGTCTAGTACTGCGTTTGAGAAGCAGTACGGCGTAATAGGGTTCGGATCGAATGTGATTTTATTCCGATACAAGGCTAGTTCAAACGATTCTATCGGACTCGTAAACGTCCCGTATGTCTGTTTGACAGGCTTAATATATTCGCTTGCACTACCGACCGAATAAGAAAGTAGATTCACAAATTCAGCCGATTTATACGGATCATAACCGATACCCATAATTTGCAAATACTTCGCCCGTGATAATATATCGTTTACTATTTGCTGATAGTCGATAATATCGCCATCGCAAAGAATCAAATACCCTGCTTCCGCCCAACCTTCGTAGAGTTCCCGATTCGGATGATCCTTTAAAGCTCCTTTCGGAAAATAGTAATCCGTATACGAATGAAAAGAGCCGCTTTCTTTCGAATAGATATTATAAGTAACCGAAGAAAAGTCGTCTCGAACGGATAAATCAACCGCCGCCATTGTTAACGGATAAGTACCGATATTCTCTATTCTAACACCTTTGAATCGTTCTTCGATCTGCTTCGCCTCAATCCATTTCGTTGTCGAATCAACTGCAAACACATTAAGTAACTTCGTCCGAAACTCCAATGCGTCCGGCGCACTGTATAAAGCCTTTTGATAGGCGTCTATATAGAAATCCTCGTAAACAGTTATACCCATGTGTGGCTGAACCTTTCGCCATGTCGCCGGGTCCCCTTCTTCGTCGTCTATGTCCGGTTCAAAAATGTGCGCAAATATCGAATCGTTTTCGATCTCACCGCGTAGGATCGCTTTATACATTTTCAGCATCTCCACAAACGGTGCTGTTTCTTTGTCAGAGGCGGTCGTAATTACTACAGTTAAAGGGTTGAGCCGTGCACCCATTGAGGACGTTAAAACGTTCTTCAACGCGGCGCTATCGGCTTGTGAATACTCGTCTACTATTACCATGCTTGCGTTAAGTCCGTCTAATTTATCCGGGTTAGAGGCAAGGCAACGGGCAAAAGAGGTTTTTCCCTTTATGCGGTTATATATGATTTCTCGATTAATTTTGAAGTGTCTAAACTTCGGATCGAGAGACTTTAAAATATTACGTATTTCGTCAAAACAGACTTTCGCTTGATTGTATGAGTTTGCGGCTACATATGTTTGTGCGTTCGCATCACCGAACAACAAATCGTTAATCGAAAGACTCGCTACGCTTGTTGTCTTACTGAATTTACGCGGGACGAATAAAAGAGCTTCACGAATCAAACGTTTGTTTGTGCCGGGCTTGTAAAACGCAAGAATGTTAGAAAACTGAAACACCTGTATCGGAGTCAGTTTATATCTAGTCTTTCCCTTTGTACCGGAGAATTTTAAACGCTCGTAGAACGTGACGAACTTCTTTACTTCTTTGATCTGAAATTCGTATTTATCGAGGAATACGAAGAAGCGTCGAACGGCTAGTAACTCATAAAGATTGTGCGCGTCTGGATTATTAATGCAGCCTTTTATGTACACGTTTAACCTTTCGTCTGCCTTGCCTAGCTTATACGAATCAACGTCGATGTTTTGCAGGTCGGAGATAACCGACTGCTTTAATTCTATCAGTTTGTCTCTAGTCTCCTTCTCCATCGCGATCTATCTTATCTACCTCGTTTATTAAGTCGTTCACCTCGTCATCGTCAGACGCGGACAAAGTTTGTAGTGTCAAGCCAAGTTCCCGCAACTGCTTACGAGTAACTTCGAGCGCATCAAATAAAACTTTGAAAGCCGGATGCGCCACGAGCTTCTTATTTCCTTCGCGAGAAACTTCCGTAACAAACGAACGTTTCTTCTTTGCTATGTCATTGAGAGCGATCTTAAATGCAATGTAAGAACCTGCGCAAAGAGTTATACACAAATCCAAATCAGACGTGTATGTTCCTTGCGAGTTCATCGCGGCGCGAATCTTTTCTTTTATATCGTCTAAATCACTCATTTTTATATGCGTTTTTGCATATATGAAAAGATCGCAAGCATTTGGTAGCGCGGAAGTTCGAGAAGAAAAGCTCACCCCCAACGAGCACCCCCTCATTTCAAAAATTGCTCGCGCGTGTAAAAACAGGGTGAGGTGGGTTTCGTGTATCGCGTTAAAAAATAAAAAAACCGCCCCCCTCTTGACGAGGTTGAGCGGATAAAATGTAAATAAAGAAAAATGAAGATGTTATTTTCAGCTATTAAATGCTTTTTCGTAGTAATTATCTATGAATTTTTCAAATTCTTGTCTATATCGACATCTATGTGAACTACGCCAATATTTCTTAATAGACTCATTTTCTAACAATTCTTTTAGCCAGTTCAAGCCCGAATTATTGAGATCATTCTCAAATTGAAAATAAGATAACTGTGAAACATTCATAACCATTTCGATAAAAGCAATTTCTCTTATATCGTCATCGTTGATATTTCTAGACTTCAATAAATCAAAGAATCCTTTATTGCTTATAAGCTTTTTTAGTTCGGGTCTTTCAATTAAAATCTTATCCATTTCCATAAACATTTGATATCTATTCTGGAATGCTTGCATTTTTAAATCCTTCCGAAACCCTTTAATCTGGCTTCTTGCATACCAAACTCCTAAAGCAGCAACAAATATTCCTAATGCTGTTGCTATTTTAGATATTAAATCAACCCAACACAAGAAACAATCCCAATGAAATCCTAAAGCTAAATAAGTATTCATATTATTTTCTTTATTCGAAGTATTAATAATGAAGCAAATATAAAATATTCTCACAACTAATTAGCTTAGAAGTGAGAATATTTCAATCATTAAAGAAACTTTTCTACAAAACGTTCTGTCGCTCGCTTGTTATTTGCCTGTATCGCCTCCTTCGAATGACTAAAAGCACACCGATGTATCTCGGAGTGGCACGCATGGCAAAGGCTCTGCAAATTGTTATAATCAAACATTAGTTGCCTCATTCCGAGTTCATGCGGTACGGATTCAACAGGCGTCTTGTGATGCACTTCCGTTGCGAGTGTACTTAGATCGTTCGCCTCGCACACTTCACAAATCGGATTGTTTCGTAGTTTCTCGGCTCGAAGCTGTTTCCATCGAACCGAGTTAATCATTTTAATGTAATGCGGATTTCTACTCATAACGCTTCGATCCGGTCTAGTCCGTTAATAAGTAACCTAATCCGTGCGCAATCTCCATCGCATCGAGTCGATTGCGTCTCCTGCTTATGTATCCGACTCGCACAACCTTTGCAATTCTTTGACGGGCACATTTGTTTATACACTTCGATAGCTTGCCGCCTCGTTTCGTCTCTCTGTATCCGTGCCGCTTCGATTGCGACTTTTCGGATTAAGCCACGCGAGCGAATGCGCTCGTTTGTGGCTTGTTCGATATACTGCTTTACTTTACTCATTTCACCGTGTTATTTTTAGGTTTGTAATTCCACCCGTTTAATTTATATACTTTACGTCTCGCTTCTTCTTGTGTTATCGCATCGTCAATCTTCGTCGCTGATCCGTCCGACTCTCTTTGATAAATATTGAAGTGTCGGAAGCGAGGCGAATAGTAGTACTTTGGTTCATTCTGTACTTGATTCATTTCTTTATTGTTATACTCCAATTATATCATCATTGATACGAAATATGCTATCACTCACAAAATCGTATATCTTATACATAAGTTCCGGTTCTTCCTTTTTCGGAGAATATACCATTACCCTTTTACCTGTACCTTTCATCCATCCGGCTTCTGTGTTCGCCGATCGACCACAAGGAAGAACCATAACACAGACATCCGCCCACTTCATACCGTTAAAATCCGAATCAAATCCTTTTTGTGCAATCGGATGATTAAGAGCTTCACGATATTGTTCTGTTGTCCAGTTCTGCCAGTTAGGATCTATATCAGACCATTGGAAGCCACCATTACCATGAGGGGGATTCTTAAAATCGTAAACCTCATGTCCTAAATCACGGAGAATATCTACAACGTCCTGTTGAAATACATTTCTCCAACTACTTGCTACATAAATTTTTGCCATAATTTTTTCTTCTTATATTAATTACCTATTTTTGCTAAAAATAAAATTAGTTACCATGAATTTACATGATGCCATTATTCAAGTATTAAAAAAAGCGGGTACTCCACTAAGTTGTCGGGATATAGCAGATATAATCAACAAAGACCAATTGTATAAGAAAAGGGATTTATCTCCTATTAAAGGCGGGCAAATTTCAGCTCGAATAAATCAATATCCATATCTGTTTAAAGTTGATAGAACCAATAAACCAATACTTGTTTCTCTACCTTGATTGTTGATTTGTTGATAATCCTTAAGAATCTTCACTCCATTTTATCCCTTACTTATTGAGTTTGTATCAGTAAAAAGTGTAAAGCCGGAATCTTCGTTCATATATACCTTAGCGCATACATCGCACTATACTCCAGTATACTATTTCTTCAAATACTGCCATGATATTTATTTTATATTTATATATTTGTAAATTCAAAAAATATGATATTAAACAATGAAAAATCAAGTTTTCAATTCTTGGGAGATAATCAATGAAATGACAATCATTAAGAAAGCTGATTGGAGTTTCTTTAAATACAATGGCTCTGGTATTCCTAAAGCAACCAGAAATTATTGGAATATCAATAACTTATCATCCGGAGAGAAACTACATATCATTTTAAATTATAAAGGGGTAGAATATGAATCATATATTGTTATAGATAAAACAAGATTCCAGAGATCACAGATATTTTGGAATTCAGATTTAGGAAATATCTTTAAGCAACTATATCCAAATTACAACAACAAAAATGATTTAGACTACCCGTCATTACAATTCAAGAAAATATCCGACACATATTACATTATATCTTTTGTTAATGAAATAAATGATGATTATCTATTCTTACCACCCAACTATTCAAATATAGAAGGAAGAAAACTATATTTCCAGTCCACACGTTATGAGAGAGACGCCAAATTACGGCAACAAGCTTTGAATATTCATGGATATTCATGTTTTGTATGCGGATTTAACTTCTTTGAAACATATGGAGAAATTGGACGTCAATTTATCCATGTACATCATATAAATCCACTCTCCCAAATTGGTGAACAATCCGTAAATCCAATTACAGATTTAGTTCCTGTATGCCCCAATTGTCATTGTATGATCCATAGAGATAAAAAATATATTTTAACAATTGAAGAATTGAAACAAATACTCAAAATAAATGGAAAATAAATATTCTTCCGCACATATAAGAAGTTCATTATTTTTTCTTTTTTAGTCATTGATAAACTCATCCTCATTTTCCCCTATTTCGTTTTTTACAGGCTTCTTCACCGGAACTCGGATCGCCTTTTCTATAAACTTACTCGATAGATACTGTTTCGCTTCGATCCAACTTGAAAAGTGCAAATCTTGATCAGTGTAAAGTGACAGGATCGTTTCATTTAGTTTGTCGAGTGCTCCGTATGAGCTTGAATTTATCGTGCCGTCTAAAGGTGAAAACTTGGCAACTAAGCCGTTATAATTCTCTGAAACAAATCGGTCGATATACTTCCGATTCCGTTCATTTGCTTCGGTCCGCTCTGCGGGAACGTCGTGCAAATAGTTTGTGTTTGATAGTTTTCTAATCATATTAAAATCCTTCTAATCGTTTTTGTCCGTGCATTTCGTCCACCTTGTACTGTGGTAGTTTTCGTTTTGGTTTTACATACTCGAAATGTCGTTCTGCTTCTGATAGATCATAGAACATTTCTTTGATTTCGTCCGGTAATACTTCTTCGTCGTCATCGTCGGGCATCGGATCAGCAACCCTGAGAAAGCAGCCTAAAATGTACTGCATGATCTCGTATGTACTCTTGAAATGGTAGTCGGTTTTGATCTTGTCCAGTCGCCGCCATTGGTCCAGATCAACGCGAACCGGAATTTTCTTGAAATAGACGAATTTCTTTTTTCTTCTTCGCATAGTTTCTTTATTTTAATTATCTTCTACTAGCTCCATTCAAGTCTAAAACATTGAACATCTCGTTTATTCGGTCCGCGATATACGCACCGTAAATAGTCTGTATTTCCTTGATCGTTAGATTTGTCGTTACATGGGTCATCGCTTCATGTCTCAACTCGTACCGACATTGAAAAATATACTGCATCACGTTCAACTCAGTGCCGAAATACTTCGCCGGGATTGGTTCTCGTCCTAGTTCATCGAAACAAATCATTCGCGGCGCACCGTTGTTGTACGTGTACAACTCTAGCGCATCCTTTCCACGCATTGAAAAGCTATTCGCAATGAAGGAAGCCGAGTCTATCCTAAAACCGCCGACTGGATAACCGCCCTTCGCTTTGCCACGTGTGAAATACCCGTATCGGTTTAAAATCTGCATGATAGTACTTTTCCCGGTCCCAATATCACCCCTCAACAATAGCCCTTTGTTTGTATCTAATTTACCACGTCCTTCTGTATACAAAAAGAGTTGATTCATTAGGTTCTTATTGGAGTCGTCAATCTTAAAATCGGGACAAACATACTCGCAGCAGGCTTTAAACCATTCCGGGCGTTTCCCTATTTCTATCGGCTCATCATAATACGGTAGTCCGTATGATAGTATCGCCGCTATCGGTAGAGTTTGTTTGCTTCTTGTTTCCATATTCATTTTTATTGTTTTTCAGTTCAAAGAATCCCGCCCAATTATTTGCAATCGCTTCATTTATGATTTGAGATGCAATCGCCGGATTATCTTTGCTCAATTTCACTAATTTGCTGTAACACGCTTTAAGCGACTTTTCCGATTTGTAATTTTCCCGTCTGTCTTTTTTGTATTCAAGCCAAAGAATAAACGTCTCTAAAAACTCGTTAGATATAAAATCAAAATCTCCATGAGAGACTTTAGAGAGTATATTTTCGTTTGGTTTCTGTTTTAGTTTATTATAGTCCGTACTATTGGTAGTACTATTGGTTGTCTTATCTCCCCTCTTATCGGTTGGTTTATCGGGCGTATTATCTACCGTATTATTTACGGTAGTCATTACGGTAGTTTTAAACTCCTTCACAAAAGAATAGGAACTAACAACACGTCTACTTTTACCAGATTTATAATAAATCAATCCTGCGTTTATCAAAGACTCGCGAGCTTTTACAAGTGTTCTCTCGTTCACGTTAAGCGCAAAACAAAGTTCAATGTTCGAGCAATCGAAAACGTCCCTCCAATCTTCGCCGTTACAAATAGCCACTAATTCGTAAAATAGGGCTTGTTCGGTGGCGGTAAATCTGAAACGTCGTCTCGCTTTTCTCATCTTCTCAGTTAGCGTATATCCGTCTATATTCATCACACTTATAAAGTCTATCGCGCTACATAATAACTACAAATCCTTATCCCTATGGACCGCCCCACTTTAAGGACGGAGCAATAACAAATAAAGTTCTTTTCTTCTCCGCCGTTCCGACACGTCCGGCAATCGCTTTTGTGTACCTGTGTTGTTTTCTTCGCCATTTTATACCTCCTTTATTCTGATTCCATGAACGTAAAGCATGAGCTTCCGTTTGATTATATACTCCTTTGTTCGAACTCCTTTCGTATCCTCAACGACATACTCGCCATCTCGATAATAAACGAAGTCTGCGATATAGTAAACGCCTCGTTCTAGAAGTTCCTTTTTACGCAGCATCTTCCGCACTCCCTGCACTTCATAGAAACGATATTGGGGCGAAATAAGCTCGTATTTTACTTGCTCTTGCAATCCGGTTATAATCCCCTTCTTTTCGAGTAGTTTCAACTCCTTAGCGCGCCGATACTCCTTTTTAGAGTCGTATCCCTCTATCTTTACATTGTTATACTTTACCATGTCTTTATTTTGGTTTGTGAATGTGGATAAGCTCGGATTTGAACCGAGATTTGTCGCAGACCGCTTGCGAACGTCCGTCACGATCGGAACCAATTCCACGCACTAGGGTGGAGCGTTTACCAATTCCGCCACTTATCCGATTTGCCGGGACTTTCACCCGGCTTATTATTAGAATTTAAGAGAATCAGCCGCAAGGGAATCACATTTGTATACATGGTATCCATTGCCCGAAATACTTCTTAAAAAATAGACATTGCCTTTGGCGTCTTTAACCAAATGGTTATTTAATCCATTCCGATCACACGAGAACAGGCAAAGAGCCATTAAAACAAACAGAATCTTTCTCATTTACTTTCTCCCTCCTTTACTCCATATGGGTAGACATCTACAATCGCCGTTTCTTTCAACGAAATCGAAGAATAATCCGCCATCGTTCCTTTCATACCTTCGTCGAGTTTCTTCATTGCGTCGTGAATGTCTGCGGCTTGTACCAGAACATTCGTATAAGTCCGCTTTTCTTTACCGCTTACTTCGTCCGCCGTAATAAAAGCGAGTCGTCCGGCATACCATTTATCAGCAGAATCTTCTTCGCTCGTAAATATCTCGCTATAATGTGCGCGGGAAATGTCGGACACTGTAAACTCACCGGAGATAAACGGAGTCATTTCTTCGGTTATTCGTGCTTCTGCTTCGGTAAAACTCAGCGCATCGACTAAATACGGTTCAGTTACTTTCTTTTGTATCCCGTTTTCCATTACTTTCTCGTAACGGATTTTTGTTAAAAACCAATTGTGCATAATTTCGTGTTTATTAAATCGTTTATAAAAAATGTGATTAATCGTGTTGTGTTAGTGTTGTGACGGTTATTTCTTTGTCAGTTTGCGTATTTCTTTCCGTAGCTTATAAATCTGATTTTTGATCGGTACGCTGTTTTTCGCATCCGGCTTTAACGTTTCGATCTGTATCTTTAATTCTAGGACCGATTTTGCCTTATCGACACAATCAAGTAAATCCAGACCGGAACGAATAGATTCGTCTATCATTTCACTAGCTAACCGGATACGGTCATAGAGTTTCTTTATATTCTCCACATGATCGGCGCGATTCATTTCAAGTATCCGACCGTCGTTCACGTAGCCGTCATAAATGACGTAATACAGTTTGTCTACGTCCGGGCGACCGAGGAAATGACCGAGGAATTGCCAGTAGTACTCGTCCTTTTCGTCGATGGTATTCCCGAATTGCAAAGATTCGATTTTACCCTGCGACATCGGACATTTGATTTCGCCTAGAGCGATAACTTTCCCGTCGAATCCATACACATAGAAATCGGGTGAATCCCCGAACCCTTCGAACGGTTCATTGAAAACGATGTCGTAAAAATCGGTTGTACACGACTTGATCTCATTCATTAGTTGGGTCCTCACCCACTCGACCGCTAGCGGTTCGTTTTCGTGTCCCCAATCAAACGCTTTATTACTTCCGTTTTCCCGTATCGTCCCGGTCCTGCGTTCGTATCGTACTAAATACATCGCATCAAACGCACCCTTACCAAACGGACAACCTTTGCCCGCTTTCATTAAATCGGGAAGCGTAGAGGCAGTTATTTTGCCTCGTCTCCTTTCCTTCCATTCGATTTCTTTTTGCTCACTTGATTTCATGTGCTACTAATTCTTTGATTTGTTCTTTTGTTAGTTTGTATTTCATTTGGACTTGCGCAACTGTATAGCCGCCCGCCAATGCGTCTAGAATGTTTTTCCAGATCGCCGATCCAGTTTCAACCGTAGGCAATGAGTTTTCAACTTTCGGGATGAATGGACGAATACGGAGCGAATCAACCTTTTCGCCGAAAGCGTCTACCATCACCGCGCCAATCTGAATTTGCTTGTTTATCCATTCTTCGAAATTCGGTGTTTTGAAAATCTTCGTCATAGTTTTGCAGTTCGTCCGGTTGAGGATCATCGGTTTTACATTCTCGAAGAAGTAAGCAACGAAGCATTCTTCTTTCTTTCCAGACGCACCGACTACCTGTTCTCTTTTCGTTTCACGGATGGTGAGAACTATATCTTTTCCGTCCGGTAGGCTGTAAGCGCCTAGATAGTCATAATTGAATTGAGTTTTCCAATGTGTCATAATCGTGTTGTTTGGTTATTTAAATATTGCTTTCAGTATGGAAACGAGAATAATTACAGTTATCAAAATAGCTATGGGAATCCATAAGGGAGACGTTACCCACCACCAAGACCAATTAATACAATTTGTGAGTTTCAATACAATGAAAACAATAGTAAGAAGCCCGCAAAAACCAATTTCACTACCTTTTGAGTTATTATTTGTACCCATATTCATATACAGTTACCTATACACCGTAAGGTTTTATTGTTTTGTTTAAAAATTATCCGATCCACCTTGATAAAGCGACTCATAACAGCGAGCGCAAACAGTGATTATTTTCGTACCGCGTCTGCCGCGTTCATACGTTTCGACTTCTATCTCGATTTCTTCGCCCGGTTCGATTTCTTCGCCGCAATCTTCGCAAGTTAGAGTATCAGCAGGACATGCGCCTAGCACCGTACACATTCGACAGTTACCGATACATTGATGATTCGCCGCCATGTCTTTTTACGTTTATATAGTTACAGACTAGCACATAGATAATCGTTAGAAACACGATCAGAAGTGCGATGATAAGTTTGCCCGGTTTCGGTTCGCCTTCTGCGAGGCTGCACGCTAGGAGCATTAAGATGATAGCGATAGGGCTTTGTTTGAGTGTTAGCATGATATTTCGTTTTAATTTGGATATTCTTCACTATAAGCGTATCTAAGTACGTCGGACGCTTTACACCTCCATTTACCGTGTTGGTGTGCGGTTGGCTTATCAGTTGCGATTTTCCCGCGTCCTACTAAATCCTCCAACCTCCGGCGACCTCCGACGATTTCCGCCGACATATTTTTACTAAAGGTTAGTTCTCTCGTAGCGTCATAAATTCGGTTGATTTCATTCGCTAGTTTCTCATTGTAACGTTCTGCTGTTGTCATTGTAGTCGTGTTAGATAGATTCCTGTTTCGGTTGCTTTCGTTTTGAATAAGGCTAACCCCTTTCTTTTAAGTTGGCTTGCCGTTGCTTTTGCGGTATCTTCTTTATCTTTGAAGAAAAAAACATAATCAGATACTTTTAAGTCCAAAAGAGTTTTGCGAGTTGGTTTAAATTCAAAGAAATCTGCTCCATATTCAGATTCAATTCCATCTGCTGTTTTTTTCTCTATCCAATAGTAGGTAGGAAAACAGGTTCCCTTTATATCCAGTCTCTTGCGAACTTTATCTATCCATTTGAAAGCTTCTTCAATCGTTGGAAACTCCTTAGTTAATACGGAAAGACGCTGTTCTCCTGTGTAATTTTTCTCAATCTCTGCGTTTGCGATAAATGATGTTTCTGTGTTCATTGCTAATATTTTATTTAGTGTTTAAAATTCAAAATCAGTAAATACGCTCTTATCAGGACAGATCAATCTTTCATGATTAACATCTTCGAATTTGTAAGTACTATACTTTTTCTCCGAGCGAACATATTCGCCTTTAATCCATACAGGAGCCGAATCGTTATCTTTTAGTCTGAAATATTCGCCTTTCTTTAGTTCTTTTATCTTCTTAATAATCATTGTTGTGTGTATTGTGTAGCCCCGAAGGGCACGGATTCATATTGAATTGCTTTATTTAATACCGCAAAGTTTCGAAACTCTCAATAACTCTTTATCACTCATAAATGCGAGGTCAAAAAATACACCTTCATCAAAAGGTTTGTTTTCAGCAAAAGCGGCTTGTTTCATGCTAATCATTATTTGAGTTATCATATTGCCTTTTTCTTTATCGCTCATTCTCACTTTCATAATTCCTTTGTTTTATTTGTTAGTTATTTATTCATTCATTAACTTTGATGCGACAAAGATAAGTCCATTATTGGACTATACAAAACAAATAGTCCAATAATTAACCAAAATAGTCCATATTTAGACTATCTCCAAATAACAACCAATAATGGAAACACTAGAGAAACTAAGATTTCTAATTGATAAAGAAATAGTTAGCAGATACGAATTGGCTAAAGATTTAGGAATGAGCAAATCGACATTAACTAATTATTATGAAGGGATAACAACGCCAAGTAGTCTAAGATTGGACGTTATTGAAACTTATATTAACAAAAGATTCGGATCAAATTTAAATTGTTCAACCGAAAAGCAACAAGATAACCCCTTAGAAAACAATAACTATACCCTTCATTACGATGGTCTAAAAGGCAAAGCCATTCCGCATATAGACATAGTAACCGCTTCGTGCGGTCTGCCCAATGGCTTTAACTCTGCAATAACAAAAGGAGACTGTGAGCGATATATTATCCCCGATATGCCCGGTTGTGATTTCACGATCCGCGCCGGAGGTCGTAGTATGATTAACAGAAACGTCCCAGAACGGAGCATTAATGATCGGGACATTGTAGGATGCCGGATCGTTACAACTAGATCACACGTAAGATGGGGTGAGGTATACGCTTTAGCAACATACGACGGTATAATGATAAAAAAGGTCGAAGAATCAGAACAGGAAGGATATATAAAATGTGTTCCTTTCAATAAGGAAGAAGGTTTTAAACCTTATGATGTTCCGGTCAATGAAATACACGATTGGGCACTAGTCGTCGGTGTGGTAAGCGTGAAAACATGGATTTAAACTAACAATAAATAACAAAACAAAATGAAAAAGCTACTATTTGCATTATTGTCTGTACTATGTCTAAACGGATGTTCAACTAAAACCGGGACTCCTTTAGAAATATATCTAAATAAACACAATCCCAATTTATCATCATTGGAAATAATCGAAGTTTCAGAGATAGACAGTATATATTCTCCATATAAAGAATTAATGTCTTTATCTTATATGTATTCAAAACTCGGTGCTGATATAGCAAAACTAAATGCAAAAGCATTCGAAGCAAAAAGTACTAAAGAGGCTATTTTAATTTTAGATAGCGCTTTGAATATATATAATCAAGAAGATGCAAAACTCGATCCTATAACAAACAAGTGCTTTAAATCTATTGATTTCCCTAGTCTGGTAGATGACAAAAATAGAATATATATAAAAGCGAAATATAAAATAGACGGAAAGATCAAGGAACACAACTTTTACTTTAACGAGGACGGAAAAACGATCGGACACACTGACGAGGATATACGTAATAGTGCTAATAATGTTCTCTCTGGACTAAACAGTCTCCGCGATGCAAAAAGAGAAATAGACAAAGACAAAAGGGATATTAAAAGAGGCGAATATCGATTTAATGCAAAATAATAACTAATAACAAAACAAAATGAAGGAGCTAATATTTCTAATACTGCTATTATTATGCAGTACATCTATGTTCGGTCAAATCAAAACAAAAACCTCAAAAGATAGCTATCTAGTATATAACTATAACGGGGAATCTTTCGACTCAAATAAAAAGATCAAAGAAGGAGCAGATATAACACTTATCAAAGAGTTTGAACAACATCCAACTTTTTTTATTGTGATTTATAAAAACAAAGAATATTGCTTAAATAAAGAATGTATTGACAAAACAGTAGTAGATCGATATATCAAAGCTAAAGAGGATAGTCTAAGAGTTATACAACACCGAAATGACTCAATAAAATTAGCCGTCCATAAAAGAAAAAATGATTCAATAACAGCAGTGAACAGATTAAGAGACAGTATCAATCAAATTGAAATCGCTAAAAAGAAACAAGAACTAGATAGTATCAAACACTTAAAAATGAGACAAGCGGCTATCATCATGCAAAAGTATTCAGAAGATCAAAAAGCACTTATAAAGGCAGGCATGCCAATTGAAATTGAGTATTTGTACACAAGTGATCCCAATAGTGCGGGTGGTACTAATTTAAACTTTAGACTTAAAAATATATCTCCCAAAGTTATAAAATATATATCTGTAACTGGCTATCCAATCAATGCAGTTAAGGATAGATGCTATTGTTCTATTAGAAACTACTCACAGATAACGAGAAAAGGTGTGGGACCAATAGAAGAAGGAGAAGTAGTAGAATACACATGGGAAAACACTTGGTATAATCATACAATAGATAAATATATTCCTGTTTCTATAAATATTCAATACATGAACGGAAGTTCCATTAATATAATAGGAGAAAAGTTGAAAAAGATTATGAAAGCACCTTTACTAGATAAAGTGTATGACGAAATTTTGAAGGAATATGATATAGACTTGAAAGAAGTTATAAAAGACATGAAGGAAGCTAGCCTATGATATTAACAGCATCAAAATAACTAACCCCGCAACATCATGGAACTAAAAGATTTTATAAAAGCTACAATAACCGGAATAGGAATCTAGTCAGTATCTCCGATAGGAAAATTTATCTTAATCGGTGGTTTTGTGCCCGATTTAACGTACTCGAAAATCATATTCGACAAATCAAATAATGAAACCGATTCTGACATGTTGAAACGAAGTCCTTTCGGAGGTTGCTTGTTGATTGAGATCAATACAGCTTGTTTCAAACAAAATTTTCTTAGTTCTTCATCTGTCATAATAGTATTTTTACTATTAGCCGAATAAACTAGAAACAGGTAGCTCAATTGTAATAAATAAAAAATAGAATGAGAAATAAAAATGAACATAAAAACAGTATTTAAAAATCGTTTTTTACTTCCGCTTGTCGGAGGCTTAAAAAACAATCGTTATAACTAATTAATTATTAATCAGATAGGCACGTTTTTGAATTAATACTGGCAGTGTTGAGGTGACGAGTTCGAGTCTCGTACGCTCCACTTATAAGGTGCACAGTTTAACTGTGTGCCTTATTTTGTGCCTATATGCCTAATAATCCCCTATTATGGCACACTTTGAAACATCAAACAATGATTCCATTAAGAAAACTGAAACAATGGTTTCAAACAATGAAACTAAACAATGGTTTGTCCAAGAAATAACCCCCTACTATAACCTAGTAAAACCCAAAGGGACTAAACCAACAATGGTTTACTTCATAGTAAGAATCAAAAGCGAACAGGTGCGTATATCTACAGGATATAAGGTGTATCCCAATCAATGGGAGAAGAACAAAGCTAAAGTAAGTAAACTGCTTCCTAAACTAGAATCAGATAATAATATGATTCTTAATAACCAAATCAAAATATATAACCAAAGATTTGACGAATACAAATATTTAGTAAATTGCGGGCAAATTGAGATGAACAAAGATACTTTAAGACATTATATATACAAAGGTCAAATTATGAAAAAGATAAAAAAAGCATTGAATATACCCCAAACATTAAAAAACTACATCTATAATGATATATCATTCACTGACGCTACAAAGGAAAATAGAGTAAGAGAGGTTGAAAAGTTTGAGAGCTTTTTAAATGGTAGGGTATTGAATAGTTATTCAGAGCTAAACACAAAGCTGTTTAGGGAGTTCCAAGAATGGTTAATTGAGAATGTTGAGGGTAAAAATGAGGATGGAACAGCCTCTCCAGCAACATTAAATAAAATAGTTTCCAACTTATTAGGGTCAATAAACAAATATCTGGTAGCCAATGAAATCATTTCTAAATCACAATTTATAGATATAGTAGTTACACCCATAAGACAGACAAAAAACGATAATAAAATAGCCTTAACAGAAGATGAAATCTATTTATTACACAATTACCAATGTGAAACAGAAAAGGATACGCAAATTAGAGACCTATTCTTATTAGAATGTACAACAGGACAACGTTTTAGTGATGTAAACAAAGTAACCAACAACATTATACATAAGGATGGTAGAACCTACATCAACCTTGTACAAGATAAGAATAAAGCCCCTATTCAAGTAGATATACTATTTGAAATGGCATTAGAAATAGTACAAAAATATGACTATAAGTTACCAAACATTAGTAATAAGCTACTAAATGAAAGAATTAAAATAATAGCCCAAAAAGCAGGCATTAAAGGAAGTGAAGAACTTTTTTTTGACCATATAGACAAAAGCAAAGCCCGTACTATCACAAGAGAAAGGCATGAATGCGTTTGCAGTCATACAGGTAGAAATACATTTGTTACAATGTTATCATTACGTGGGTGGCACTACAACGAAATAGGACGTTATACTGGTCATAAGAAAATAGAAACGATACAGCACTATGATAAATCCAAAGTAGGTACTAAATACAGGGTAATGTTTGAAGCTCTTCAAAAAGAACGTCCAGAATTACTATTAAAACTAGTTACTGATAAAGTTGATAAAGAGAAACTTAGTAAAGAGATAACCAAAGAACCTCTCAATCTATCAACCAATCCATTATTAAATGACAACGAAAAAAAAGAACTGGAATATTATGCAATTGATAGCATTACATTCGATACTTTGCTAGACACTCAATTTTTTGCATCTAAAATCAATAAGGCTACAGAACTGAAATCACAAGTAGGTCATTTGAAGGATGGGAAGCTGTGTAGCTATGACAATGAAATCACGTCTCTTATAAGCGAGATAGAAAAATTCTCCCAATCTTCCACTTCTGATTCTGATGTGGCAAAACAATACGTGAAACAGTTATCTGTCTGGAAGCTGTCAGATTTGCATGATAGTTTTAAAGAAATGATTATCAAGTGCGTTAAGATTGGTATCAGTAAAGATGCAATTATGCAGTTTATCAATAAGGCAGTGGAAATAGGCTTGTTGGATAAGGAAAGATTCACTAATATAAAAGAAATCACTACAGTCTTATTGGATAAAAGAAACAAGGACTGATAAGTTTTTGAAGGAATCAAGGTTTCTGGTAAGCCTAAACATCAAATTCTCCCCGAACAGCTACGGCTAAGGGGAGAATTTTTGCTTTATCGTATCCTCAACTCAAAGATTCCACAATTTCGACTTGTCGTTTGGTGATGCAGTCGGGACTTTATACCTTTGCAACGTGATTGAAAGTCAGAAATGACCGAGTTTCTCATCACCCAGATTCGCCACTAGAAACCTAAATCTAATCCAAATGAAAGAACTGACCTACGCTGACATTCGTGAAATGGCACTACAGCACGACATTAAGGACACAAAGTTACACATCGGGCTATGGGCTGCCAACCGATACGTCAAGAAGCGAAAAATGATTCAAGGCAGAACTTATACTGTTTATCTGCCACTACAGAAAGCTACAATTCATAGCTTTTAAACCACAAAGATACGGGAGTTCGTTAGCAGTCAAGTAAACTTTTTTACTTAAAATGGTTCTCAACATAAAGTTTTAAGAAAGTTACAGAACCATTATGCTACCTCCTAAAAGTGCAGTATCTTTGCACCATCAACATAAGATAAGAGTGGTACTATTGAAACTACTGAATTACCGACTTGAAGTGCATTTGAAATCTATAACTTGAATTTGTACCACTCACCACATCAAGATTCACATTCTATAATTCAAATTTATGTATAATAGTAATGAATGTATATTTTAATACCTCAAGCCACTTCATTAAAGACATTCCAGTGGCAATTTTAGACAAAAGAGAGATTATAAAACTTAAGATGCAGCGATACAAAGACGTGAAGGTTTATCTGTATAGCTTCATACTACCAGATTACATGACAGACGAGTATGTTACAGAACGGCTGAATGAACTTTCATCGCATTTACTCTTTCCGTATCTCATACTTTCCATAGCGAACACGACAATCTGCAATCCAAGACTTGTCGCCAATAATGTGAATGGTATAGTACATATAGTCTTATGCTTTGAACATGAGTAAAGCCAATGTAACAGGTTGGCTTGATCATAAGCCAACAAATGAAAGATACTTGATATGTAACAAGATCACTCAATTAATTAACTAATCTTTTTTTATACAATGAACGATAAACAAGAGTTCAGTTACAAACAGCTACGTCAGCTTGCATTAACACAAGGCGTAGACGACAACAAGATAAGCATAGGTATCTGGGGAAAGCTCAATGGCTACTCCAAGAAGCGCATACAAAAAGATAACAAGGTTTCTACCGTTTACATCAAGATGAGTAATGATAAATTTAAAACAAACTTTGACTATGCAAACAGTTAAAATCATGAAAAATTTCAATATTGAAATGTATAATGAGAAGATGGCAGAATTAGATAATGCAATAAAGATAATCAATGACTATATCTATGATTGTCAAATATGGTATCCTGACGAGTATCTGACGTCTCCAAATATCCTAGAGTTGCTCACTCATCCAACAGACCTATTCGATAAAGACTTCAGCTTTGTTTTGCTGTCCATAGCAGCCTATAAAGGGAATTTTTGGGAACAGTCTGAGTCGTCTGAGTCGTCTGAGTCTTGGATAAATCCTACTCGTCATGTGATTGATTCAGTAGAGAATGAAATTGCGCTGTGTGAAATTATACCTTACATTAAAGAATCATATGGTAAATTGCTTAAAATTAGAATCAAAGAAGATTATAATTATGACTTTAGTAATGTAGTAGTTAAGACCAAAAAAGCAGAACGGCTCATAATGGAGCAATGTATAGAATGGGAAGACGATTACATGAATGAAGAAGTTTAGCTTCCATGCAATAGAACACAATTCAAACTTTATAGGAAGATTGAATATGACCAGGATATGATATAATTGATGTAGATGATTTATGAAAAATGACTTCTAATAAAGGGAGAACTGTGCAAAACGGTTCTCCCTTTTTTTATATCCTCTAGTCTCAATTGATACCTACGATTCACTACAACAGCTTCTTGATATATGGGTATATCCCAGATTCCTGTTTAAACCAAAACTGTAAGAAATGGCAAGTAATGCTGTGATGAAAGTAGAAAAATATAAAGCTAGCTAATCTTAATGTACTGGATAATGTAACCTCTAACCAGTCTACCAGACTTTCTTTTCCTAGCTCCCTCTATAGTAGCATAGTATCTGAAATCATCTATAGAAGCCTTTGCCTTGATACCTATAGTATCATAGATGTTCTGCAAACAACTCGTTATATCTGTAGAAGGGATAAACTCACCAACTCTAAAATTAGGAATGGTGAGCAACAATTTAGCAACTTTAGCTCTGTTATCTGCTTTCTCTGATATGATTATCAATTGCCTTTGGATATTAGAAGTCTTGTAACGCAGCTCTCTAATCCGTTCCATGCCTAGTCGTTCATAGGCTTCCGCAATGTAGTCATACTTTTTCTTTAGTAAGGATAGCCTTTCATTATCAGATAGGCACATCACCATTTTAGCCTTCCTCTGCATTATGGTATCATACTCTTTAATTGCATCTTCAAAGGTTGTTTTGGCAGATTCATTCTTTAAAAGTCTATCAGATGTAGAATCCTTAATGCAATCTATATCCAATCCTGCCTTATTATACTCTCCGCTAAGATTTACCTCCAAGCTATAGGTGTGATTCAGAACTTTAAAATTATATATATCCAGTTTCATTCTATTGGGATCAAATACAAACTTGGCAGGTTTGCCTTCTTCCTCGATCTTCTCCAAGTAAGGATATATACTTTCTTTAGTTCCTGCAATTAATTCAGAATCGCTATTTACCTTAGCTACATAGGATTTGGCTTTTCGTTCTTCTTCCAGTACTACCTGCTTATATTCGTCAAAAGTCAAATTTTTCTTATATCTGGTTTCTTTATAAAAATGGGTAATGGTATCATAGTATTGTAAGCCCCCGATAAAGTACCCGTTGTCTTTGTATCTTTAAGTCTCGATCTTTGC
>OGGP01000312.1_pt1 | contig 36413 bp, 20 predicted proteins | sample 1571261 | NCBI WGS metagenome assembly OGGP01 (sample SAMEA2581968, study PRJEB24529) | metagenome | biome: Human gut stool | place: China | collected 2011
ATAAAGTCGATTTCCGTATAGCAGGAATGTAAAAGTTAACAAAAAAGGGAAGTATGCCTCCGTTATGATTCAACCACGCTGATATATTGAAGTAGCTTTTGCGCCATTTCAGAATCCTCGCCATTCTTTTTCACTTCATGACCGTACGCCTCACGGAAACAAGCCAGCGCCTCTTCCCGTTCATTACAAAAGCTGTACAAAACCCCTAAGTTCTGACAAGCCAGAATCGTATCTTCTTCCTCCCATCCCAAATACTTCTTTCGCAGTTCGAACTCTCTGAAGAAAGCCTCTTTCGCCATTGGATAATTCTCCAACTTCACATAAGCCTGTGCTTTGTAATAATATACCAGACAGGAAGCATTAGGGTCAGCATCATCGTGAAAATCCAAAGACGTTGCAATACGAATCACGTTATCATAGTCTTTATTCATGTAATACTGCTGCATAATATCACATCTCAATGCCTCATATCGGACAGTCAGTTCCGCCAGACGCGGTTTTTCGCTGAAATACATTTCATGCAGAAGAGACTCACGGAAGAATAAAGTAGACGCCTGCTCATCGCCACGTTCATTCATCATCCGTTTGAATTCCCTGCATAGATAATACAACTGTTTATGACAAGCGACGATCTGTTTTTTATTATCTATCTGTATAGCAATGTCCAACGCCTGATTCATCAGCATCCATGCTTCATCGTATCGTTTGATATAATAAAGACATTTACCCTGCATACGCAAACATTTAGCCACTCCACCGGACAGTCTGCCATTCAACGACTCGTGCATTTCAGCTACTTTCCGGAATTTCTCGGCAGCACTCTCTTCCTCATCCTTATAGTAATCACAATAAGCCAGATATTCGGAAAGTTCAATGACTTCTGCCTGACTCTTCTCGTCAGCAGAAGCCGCATGATAATCAAGCGCCCTATTCAGATAGATCACTGCTTCATTGTATTGCTCATTGTAGTAATATGCCAGAGCTAGATTTCGGCAGGTGTTGGCAATCTCCAGTTCCGGAGTCGGTACAATGTTTTCCTGCATCACCAATGCTTTCAGGAAACAGTCGCATGCCGTTTCGTATTCTTCATTACGGGCATACCGGCATCCCTCATTCATCTTCAATACCGACTTGGCAATGAGTGGCATGGCAGCACCTTCCATACTCTTCTCACTCACAGCAGCTGCCGCCTTCGTCAGATGGAAAGAACTGCTCAAGAAAGTAGCCATATCATTAGCAATGACAGGAATTAAAAAAGAATCGATCTCATCAAAGTCCAATTCGGCATAGACTTCAGGCGTAACTTCAGGATTGTCGTTCATGATCGCCTTCCAGCTATCTTCCAACAAAGAACGATTCGTGCGATACAGAATCTCGAAAATCTCCACATCACAAATCCAATCCTTCAATATATCCCATTCTTGCATCTTATAGCATTGATAGGTAATCTCCACTTTATAGCGATACGAATCATGGTAGCAGAACTGTTTCATGCGATAGTTATAATCGGCAAAAGTCAACGGATGGGAAAGGATTTCTTCCTCATCCAGCAGAGCGGAAATAATTTCATGGCGACTATCATCTATACATTCGTCATCTTGAGCGAAATAGCGTTCGATCGCCTCTACCATTTGTGTGTCACCAATGCAATATCGTCCTCCTTTGTTGGTGAGCCAGCTGCTCATTTCCACTCTCAACTGCGACCAAAGTATCTGATTAATGTCTGCCATGCTCTTCACTTCATCTTCGGTAAATCCTTCTAAAGTAAGTGAAAGCATCAGAAGCGTTCTTCCAATCTCTTCGAAACCATAATCAGCCGACAAACGCCGTAGCACACTGTCATAGAATTGCCCAACCTCATTGAGCCGGCAATATCCACGCATATATTCATTGAGAGCATCGTACTGACCGAACGAAACCAGCTCGTTGAGCAATACACTTAAACAGCGCGGTTGTTTAGCCAGCACCCACGAAGCAAGAATATCTTCCTGCTGTGCAGACAAAGCCTTGGAGTAAGTAGACAAATATTGCTTTGAGAACGACTTGGCATCCGCCTGTGAAAAGCCATTCAACTGGAAATGAGCGCAGCCATTCTGAACAAAGGGCAGGTAAGCAGTGGATGACGCCGAAAAGCTCAACACGACTTTCACGTTCGGGGGAATAGATGCAAATAAAGAAAACAGGGATGCTTCAGTCGGATTCAGATAACTGATGTCATCAATCAACAGAATGATAGGGTATCTTGATGCACCCAGCGCACTCCACAACTGACTGAACTTTTGGATAGAATTCAAATCTTCTTCAATCTCCTTGAGGTTTCGAAGTGTGTTCCCTGAAAAAGTGTTCAAGCCAGCATCTCCCATCAAAACCGAGTTTTTCACGGCGTCCATGATGGATTTGGCAGTGCTTTGGGTCGAGTCCAGTTCTTTTGAAACTTCCGCCGCGAACAAATTTTCTTCACCCAAAGATTGATGCTTGAGTGCGTTCTGGCATTTGGAAGCTAACATTCTCGCCAACGTTTCCGGATAAGAAGACAATGTAGTACTATCCAAGCGATGATAGATAGGAATCATCGGCATATCATTGTTCACCAAATCGCTCCAATGAGCCAACAAAGCGCTCTTGCCAAGACCGCAACCGCCCGTTACCACCAGACACCGCTGTTCATCCGCCGCCAAAAAATCAGCAAACGCCTGATCTGCTTCAGGTATTGGGTGATAATTGAATAAGAGTTCATTGCGCGTCAGTTGTTCTTGCAATGCTTGATTATCTTCAACGGTCAGTACATCCGGAAACTCCCGTTCAAGCAATTCCGTGAAAGCAGCTTCCACAAGGTTACACAACTGATCGGGCGAATCATACTCCTGCACAGGATAACGTTCCTGTTGCAAAATACTCTCTTTCAGACGTTTCAGTTTAAGAGCCTCCTCTTCAGGGCAAGACAGTTCATCATCTGCCGACTGTTTTATATAGAAATAGGCATGTAACGGATTGGGATTGCGCAGTACACCAAACTGCATTTCAATTTCCGTCACACTCAAATGGTGATTCAAGTCATCTTCTATCCAACGATATTCCAAGCTGTCATTGAGAGTTTGAGATAAATCTTCATAACTGGGACACCATCCATAGCGGTCGCCTACCATACCAATGAAGAAAGGCCGGGAGTTAACGATCTCTTTCAGGCATATTTCAACAACCTTGCCGCTTTTCGCATCTTCTTCTGTGATTCCCCAACGCAAATCAACCAATGAAATGGTGGCACCACGGCTGGCAGCCTTCACTTGCAAACCCTTAAAGAGTTTGACTAATGCAGAGCGTTCCATTTCCATGTCTCTGAACGTTGACGAAAGGAATACACGGATAACACGTGAATTTTCAGCGGGAACTGAATACTGGGCTAGTTGTTTAGTCATAATATAGATTCGTATTAGTTAATGAAGTATTTCACAAAGCCAATTGATAAAGATTGGCAAGATATGGAAATTTAATCAGATAACAAAGACCATAAACAAAAAAAACGAGCACAAAAAAGGCACGGATTACACGGGTTTCGCGGTTCCCTCATAAGTTTAAACCGCGTAAATCCGTGTAATCCGTGCCTACTATCTATTACTTGCTACTTGTTTAGAAGAACAAGAAGCGTGTATCTTTTACGTTTGCTTTCAGATACAAATCATTCATCAGACGGCTGGCAAAACGTGCGTGCATGTTAGTCAGCGTAGCTTCTTCTGCTTTTGCGTCGAATGTTTCGTTCAATTTGTCCTTACCGTATACCTGCAATACAAATACTCCGGCATTACCTTTGATAGGAGTGCTCAACTGATTTACTTCAGCTGCAGAAGCATAAGCACCTACCAGCGGTTCGCTGCTGCGCAATGCTGATACGTATGCAGGAGCTGCAAAAGTAACCATCTTCAAAGAGTCGCTGACTGCATTAGTCATCTCTTTGTACTGGTTGAATGAAGTTGCATTGGCAGCTTTCATGTCAGCCATAATCTTTTCAGCTTTCTTATCTTTTACGATTTCAGCTCTCAACTGATCCTGTACTGCTTTCAACGGACGATATCCCTCCGGCTTAATGCCTACCAGACCTACTACCATCATGTGATCGCTTTCGCCACATTCGTACAAGCCGGAAACATCACCCGGTTTTGCTTTATCAAACGCCCATCTCAACGCTTCTTTTGTACCTCTTACACCACCGATATTGTGTTCAGAGCTGCTCAAATCCATTCTGTCGAGCAATCTGTAACCGGCTTCTTCAGCGTTAGCTACCATCTTTTCTACACTAGGATTAGCTGCGATAAACTGGCTGAAATCATTATAAGCACGGTTGTAAGTTTCTTTGCTGAACTCTACTTCACGTTTGATAACAGCTACTTTATATTTGTCTTTTACAGATTTCTTGTTCGTTACCTGAAGAATTACGTTTGCTTGTCCCATCGGCAAGTTTACCAATTCGTTCACACCTGTATTGTTGATAGCAGAGATGAATTTCAGGTTATCACCGTCTATCTGTGCACCTTCGTACTGTGCAGAAGTTAGCCAGTTTGCATCACCAGTCTGACCATATTTCTTTGCCAGATCAGCAAAGTTAGCGCCACCTTTGATCGCGTTGTAGATACTATCAGCCAATGTCTTTGTCTTCACAGCATCTTCTGCGTATACCTGAATCTGACGGAATTCGACAGAATCGGCAGCAGCAGCTTTAGCTACAATTTTGAAAGAGTTGATTGTATTGTCGGCACCGTTATAGTAAGGACCATAAATAGTACCTACCGAAGCAGAGTCCAAACGGGCAACTACATCTGACGGGAAAGCTGTTTTGTTATAGAACAAGTCTACATAAGGAGCTTCCGAGCCAGTCGAGCGGATGAAAGAAGTATAATCTTCCGTAGTAGTAGCCAACTGTTCAGTAGCTTCGTCCACTTCTTTCTGGATAGCAGCTCTGTCTTCAGCACTTGCAGTCACTTGTACATCAATGTACTTGATGTCACGAGTTTCCTGATATTGCTTGAATTGTTCTTTCTTCTTGTTATACAAGTCTTTCAGTTCCGATTCTTTCACTACGATTGTAGAGTCCACTACAGAAGAGTAAGGAATACCAGCCATCAACACGTTGTACTGGTTCACTCTTGCGTCGAAAGCGTCCTGTGCTTCCACCGGATTGGAAAGAAGAGCTTTAGACACCAATGCCTGATACTTTTCTGCCAGACGGCTCTCGATCAGAGTTTTCTGAATGAAAGACCAGTATTTATACATGTTATTGTATTGTTCAGCATACTGTGCCGGCATTTGTGATTCGCTCATCTTGGCATATTCCACGAGGAACTTGTTCAACATATCCTTGTCGAAGTTTCCTGTTTGCGGATTCTGGAAAGGAGTTTGTCTCAACAAAGGATGAACGCCTGCTTTCAGGATGTCCTGGATTTCAGCAGCAGAAACAGTCAGTCCCAGTGCTTTTGCTTCTTTTTCGATCAGTTTATTGTTTACGTAGGAACGCCATACTTCATCGCGCACCTGATTGGTTTGTTCGTCATTCAAGGCGGTCACCCCACGCATGAGTTTCACCACTTCGGTATATTCTTCTACCAAATTCTGATACTCTTGAGCGGAAAGAGCGTCTCCGTTCACCTCACCTACGTCATGTGCCTGATGCGGCTGCATCACCTTCCATGCGTCACCCGCAATGAAAGCAAACAGCGCCAAGCCGATAACAATCACCAATAGAGGTCCTTTCGACCTAATGTTTTGTAACGTTGCCATTTTGATTAATACGATTTATGTTTATTATTATTTCTTTCTTTTGTCGTTTTAGCGCACGAAGATACAAAAAATGCTAATATGCATCTATTTATTGGCTAAAAATTTCTTGATTATCGTCATTATTCCAAGACTTTTAATCGCACGAGTTCTATTTTTGTCGCTGTGACCTTAATTATCTTGAATTGATAACGTCCTACCCGGACCACTTCATGCAACTTCGGGAAGCTCTGATATTGGTTCAGGATCAACCCTCCTACTGTCAGATAATCATCCGACTCGGGCAAGTCGAGTCCGTACGTCTCATTGACTTTTTCTATCTCCAAGCGGGCGGACAACACATACTCGCGTTCATCAATCTGCTTGCTGATATAGGAAGTATTATCGTGCTCATCTTCTATATCTCCAAATATTTCTTCTACCAGATCTTCCAGAGATACAATACCGGACGTACCGCCAAACTCATCCACCACGACGGCAATCGTTTTCTTTTGCTGCATAAAGAGCTTCATCAGTTTATTGGCGGACATGGTTTCGGGCACAATCGGTACCTGCTTCACATTCTCATGCCAGTTTTTCGGAGCACGAAACATTTCCGACGAATGAATATAACCCACCACATTGTCGATATTTCCATCGTACACAATGATCTTGGAAATTCCGGATTCGATGAAGCGGCTTTTCAACTCGTCCAGCGAAGTTGTCAGATCAACAGCCACCACTTCGGTACGCGGAACGATACAGTCGCGGATTTTTATGTTCGAAAAATCCAAAGCATTCTGAAAGATTTTCACTTCCGTATCCAGTTCCTCCTCATTCTCGGCATTATCAATACTGCTTTGCACGAAGTAGTCCAAGTCGACTTTTCCAAACGCTCTGTCGGATGCATCCTTGTTAATCTTCATTCCAAAGACACGAAGGAATAAACAAGACAAACCGGAAGCCAGTTTAGAAATAGGATATAGAATGACGTAACAAATAATCAGTGGAATGGCAAAAACATTCAAGACCAGATTGGGATTGATTTTGAAGATTGTTTTCGGCAGAAACTCTCCGGTCACCAGAATAATAAGGGTAGAAATAACGGTCTGCGCCAACACCATCAGAAAATGATTATCAATGAATCCCGCCAGCAGATTGTCGCCGATAATCTGTGCCATCAGGATACCATAGATGACCAGGGCGATATTATTCCCCACCAACATGGTAGAGATAAATTCATTCGGGTTCTTGAAGAAGATGGAAAGAATGCGGGATGTAATTCCCCCCTTGCGTTCCATCTCAAAACGCAGTTTGTCTACCGACACAAAGGCAATCTCCATTCCTGAAAAGAAGGCGGAGAAGACCATGGTGATAATTAGAGAGATATAAATATTCATAGTTTATTTCACAGAATCTTTTCGCACTGAATCCGGCAGCGCTTTTGTTTCCGGTTGGGGCGGACCACCTGCTTCCTCATCCACATAGAAAATACCTTCGATATTATGGATGGTATATATGGTCATTTGCTGGTTCGAGTCGAATCCATGCCCTGTAATAATTCTGTCCGGTTGTTGAATACGTATAAACTTGTCGGAATATACCTTTTGGGTAGCTTCGTTCCAGTACAGCAGTTCCGTATTAAAACGCTCTCCTTTCCGGTTCTGTATATCTACGTTCCCTATCAGCTTCCAAAGCCTTTCTTTGTCATAATAGTAGGCAGTATCCGCTTTGATACTGGCTTCTATATGAAAGATAGAGTCGAACTGTTCCAGATATACGCCCTTCTCAAAGGCCCAATAGGATGGTTTCTTACGGTCGTACACCGACCATTCTTCCGTATTCACTCTGTAGCGTGTCACTCCGGAATCGGAGATAAGGGTGGTGACTCCCAATGTTGTCATCATCGGAAGGGAATCACGTTCCGTGATAGCCTCACCCATAGCTTTCTTCTTTCCGCCACAGGAAGATAATAAAAGAAGCATAACAATCACCCCGGAGGTAATTGTTATGCTCATGCTTTTATGCAATAAACGGTTTCTTCGTTTTCGCAACATACATTTATCTAATCGTTGTAGTCTCTCCTATCCAACCGCCGATAGTGATGCGGTCGCCTTGCTTGTAACCTAACATAAATAGGTCTTTAGCTTGCGGAGTATGACCAGAATATCTACCGATCAATTTGTTAGCTTCTTCAGCTACGCTCGGATCCACTTGTTTTGCACGTTGCAGTTTGTCAATCACTGCAAAGTAAGTACATTTGTTCAAAGCAGGTTCGTCGCTCCAGTTGGGACTCATTGCATAAAGATTAGCAATCAGGATGTATGGAGCACCGTAGTTTTCGTTAAAACCAATTGCTTTCTGGCAATATGCTCTTGCTTGAGACAGCTTTTTGGCAGAAGCCAATACTGCTGCGGCAGCGTATGCTTTTTCAGCTTTCTTCACATTGTCTGTTTCCAGGTTCACTGCTTCGTCAAAGAATTTCACAGCACCGTCAATGTCACCTTTCTTAAATGCTTGGTAAGCACATCCGGTAGCGGCATCTGCACTAGGTTCTATCTTGTACACATAGAAAGCAGCCTGTTGATAAGCTTCGCTTTCAGTACATTTCATCATTTTCATGATGTCGATAACTTTCTTCAAGTAAGCCAAGTCAGTCTGGCTAGCTTCTACTTTCGGTCCATAGATGTTTTGCAGTGATTCGCAATCAGCTGTTCCACTGTTTACAAACAAAGCCACTAAGTTATCCTTGATACCCAGCAAAGGTTTCTTCTTTGCTTCGCTGGCTTCAGCAGCAATAGCAGCGTCTACATATTCAGAAGCAGCCAGATAGTCCTGAATGAACTGTTCTTTATGATTCGGATCCGTTTTCAGTTTATCCAAAGACATTTGCAGGAAATAGAAGATAGTCGCACCTGCCGATTCGCCTTTCACTGCATTTACAGACTGACTCAACCATTGATAAGCCTGGTTCACATCAATCTTCGGAGCAAAAGCGATATAATCTACTGCTTTGATACCCAGAGCTTCGTCGGCAGAAGACACTTTTGTACCTTTAGCTAGAAACTCATCTGTGTATTTAATACGCAAGTCATGCGTATTCATCAGTTCATTAAAATATTTCTGATAATCTGCATTATTCCGATCCTTGATTTGTCCCATCAAGCCTTTCAGAATCTTATATCCGTCAGTAAAGGTATAGAAACGAAGCGTCGGACAGTTTTCCAACACAGCTTTCCAAGGAGTATACGCATCTTTAAAATTACCAGCACGCACAGCTTCATGCGAGATACTACTGTTCGAGTTACAGTTAGACGCATCCTGTGCTACCACAGTGGTTGCTCCTGCCGAAAGAAGCAACATAGCCACAAGCGTTTTAATTTTCATTGTATCTAAATTTTAGTTGTTATTATATAGTCGTCTATTCTTTCTTACATTCATCTCATTACTCCACTCTGCGTTTGAAGAACCAACGTTCGTTGAACGTCAATCCGATGCTCACGCGGAAGATGTTTTCATTTACAAAAGCCGATTCCTGTCCACTGATACGGACAAATTGTCCGCTGATGCTAAGAATGGAACGGGAACGAGGCACAGGCAGACCGAAACCGGCAGTTACGCCATATTCACGGGTAGCCTCTTTGCCGCCGATCTTATAATACGGAGTCGTATAATAAGCTCCCAGACGGTATTTAATATGGGATAAATAGGAACGTCCCATCAAATTAGGAATGTATTCCGCACCCACTGATATTTTATGACGATCGCAATACGTATATGTTTCATTAAAATCCTCACGTACAGCTTCATCTGATGTATTTACGTCAAATTTCGTTTTTGACCATTGTTGCAAACTATAATCCAGACCAACAGTCAGGCGTTTGTCATAGTTATATGTAAATCCGGCGCCAAATGTATTAGGAACTTCAAACGTTGCATCCGGTTTCAATGTTGTAGTAGAAACCGCTGTACCCGTAGAATTTGAAACCATTTGTGTCGTTACACTATAGTCATTACCCAGTTTCAACTTCGGAGAATATATAGCTCCAATTGTCACTGAATGTTTTTTATTAATATCGAATGTATATTGTGCTCCAAAATCAAGTTTATAGCTCGACACTGACGCAACCGACTGGTGATTATAATTATAAGCACCTGATACACTTGGGAAATAAAGGACACGTGTCCGATTAATATCTCCCCAGAAATAAGAAGCATTCACACCTACCGAAAGGTTTTTGAGCACTTTCACTCCCACTCCGGCATATAATTGATGCAAACCTCCATCTCCGGTATAGCTTCTGGCATAATCAGCCGTATTACCGGTAGTAGGATCTGTTGCAGCCTGTGTATCCGACACTGAATATCCCACATTGGAGAACGGCAATAATCCGATACTCATCGCTATCCTCGGATGCAAACGAAATTGCATAGCCAGATAGTCAAAACTGGAGTTTTTAGCGTTCAGTTTCACACCGCTACCGCTAATATTCATATTTTGCAGACTGACACCTCCTTCAAAGAGGAATGTCAATGAGTCAATGGCTGTATACGAAGCAGGATTCAGCGGATTGATCTGTGCTCCATCCCGAAGTCCAAAAGCAATTCCCCCCATCGCCCTGCTGTTACCGAAACTCTGATCGGACAAGTCGCCATAGCCATATCGTGTATAAGGAGAGTTTGTATTATTTTGAGCGATTGCCGTTCCGGTAACCATCGTGAGCAAAAGCGCACAAAGTGTGTGTTTAAATCCTACCATTATTATAGTTTAAAATTCTATTTAATCCTTTCAACACTAAAAATCTATCTGCAAAGATGATACTTTTTACGCTGCTATCAAAAGAAAAATCATCTCCACCCGTTAAAAAAACCAAAAGTTCAGGATATTTATGCTTCATAGACTCAATATAACCTGAAATTTCGTATTCCATCCCTTTCATCACTCCGGCACGTATAGCCGTTTCGGTGTCCCGTCCCATCGGGAGTTTGCGCCCGTTGGTGTCTACCAGAGGCAAACGTCCTGTAAACTGATGAAGTGCTTTGAAACGCATCTGCATACCGGGAGAAATATTACCGCCATGATACTGACCTTTTGAGTCAATAAACTCATAAGTAATGCAAGTTCCCGCATCAATCACCAATATATCCCGATGAGGAAACTGCTCATTAGCACCCACTACGGCAGCCATACGATCATATCCCAATGTTTCGGGAGTTTCGTACAGGTTGACAACCGGAAGCGGAGTCTGATGATTGAGCCAGAGCAAAGGAAACGGCAAAGCTGCCAAATCAGCTAATACCTTTTCGCTTAAATCAATGACAGTAGCCACAATCCCCTGTTCAACCGGATATTTGGAACAAAAAGCCTTCAAGCAACCCAGCGATTGATTGGATTCAGCTACTATATCCACAATTTCTCCGCCGTCGAAGAAAGCAATCTTTGCCTTTGTATTTCCTATGTCGATTATTAAATTCAAATCTTTTGGTTCTTTAGCGGGCGCAAAGGTAAAGTAAAAAAAGAAAAGTTGAAGCATAGAAGAGGAATTATCTTCTTTTTTCATTTTAGAAATCCCCAAAAACAAAAAAATCGAACTATCTATTTTTAAATAGATCAATTATCTTTTATTGTTTATTATGTATTCCACTTTGCGTTCGGCAGTCTTTTTTTATTACATCATAAACAACTAATAAGCAACAGATTACAAGAGAAAAACAGCGTTCCAAAAAGTGTTCCACTATTTTGTAACCGATTTTCCGTTCAAGCAGAAACATTATTTCACCCAAACAGAGGCTCCATTTAAAGAAAACAGCGCCTCTGTTTAAGCCATATAGAGCCTTTATTCTGATAAAATAGAGGCTCCGTTTTCCCGAATCCAACTATTCTTTCTATATTTGCCACCGAAATAAAACGAACCAGCTAATGAAACGGTTTTTCTCATACACCATCCTCTCCTTCTTCCTGTTGCTTCTGCCCACCGGACAAGCATCTGCCAACAACAACGACTCCATCCGTTTGAGTCTGTTGACTTGTGCCCCCGGAGAGGAAATATATTCCCTATTCGGACACACTGCCATCCGTTACGAAAATCCTTCACAAGGGATTGACATTGTATTCAACTACGGACTGTTCAGTTTCAACACTCCCAACTTCATCTTCCGCTTCTCGCTCGGAGAAACAGACTACCAACTGGGAGCAACGGATTATGAACGTTTTGCAGCTGAATACGCATTTTTCGGACGCAGCGTATGGCAGCAAACGCTGAATCTGACCGATGAAGAAAAGACAGAACTAATCCGGTTATTACAAGAAAATTATCGTCCGGAAAACCGGGTATACCGTTATAATTTCTTTTACGACAATTGTGCTACCCGCCCCCGGGACAAGATAGAAGAAAGCATTGCAGGAAAAGTGATTTATCCCGCAGAACCACAGGATGGCTCCCTCACTTTCCGCGACATTGTACATCAGTATTGCAAAGGACATCCATGGGCACGTTTCGGCATTGATCTCTGTATCGGAAGTGAAGCCGACCAGCCCATCACACAACGTCAGATGATGTTTGCCCCTTTCTACCTGATGGATGCTTTCGACGGTGCACAAATTAAAAGCGATTCTATCCAGCGTCCACTCATAACGGCCAACGAGCTGGTAGTCGATGCCACTCCCGAACCGGATGAAAGCGGCTGGATGCCTACTCCGCTTCAATGCACCTTACTCTTATTTATATTGACAACCGCCGCCACCATCTATGGAATCCGCCGGAGAACCGGATTATGGGGAATCGACCTCTTCCTTTTTGGTATAGCAGGTATTGTGGGATGTGTCCTTGCATTTCTCGCACTCTTCTCCCAACACCCGGCAGTCAGCTCTAATTTCCTATTACTGGTATTCCATCCGGGGCAACTTCTTTTCTTGCCATACATTATATATTGTGTCCGAAAAGGGAAGAAATGTTGGTATTTAACCCTGAATCTGGCAGTTTTAACACTTTTTATAGTGCTTTTTCCTGTAATTCCGCAAAGATTTGACTTTGCTGTTGTACCTTTGGCACTCGTTTTGCTGATACGTTCAGCGAGCAATCTGATTGTGACATCTAAAAAGAAATAATGAAAGGACTACTAACTTCCCTCATCACCGTACTGACTTTCACCGGGCTACAAGCCCAGTCACTGCCTGCCGCCCCTAAATTAGTGGTAGGGCTGACGATTGACCAATTACGTACGGACTATCTGGAAGCATTTTCGTCACTCTACGGCGAGAAAGGCTTCAAACGTCTTTGGAAAGAGGGAAGAGTGTTCCATAACGCCGAATATACCTTCTGCGGTATAGACCGCGCTTCTGCCATAGCGGCTATTTATAGCGGTACGACGCCTTCCATGAACGGAATTATTTCTCAACGCTGGATGGATGCCTCTACCCTTCGCCCCGTCAACAGCACAGACGACACGGCATTTATGGGGTATTACACCGACCAGACTGTCGCCCCCACCAAACTACTGACTTCAACCATTGCCGACGAGCTTAAAATAGCGACACAAGGCAAAGGACTCGTATATGCCATTGCACCTGATTGCGATGCCGCACTTTTTGCAGCCGGACATGCCGGAAATGCAGCTTTCTGGCTCAATCCCAACACCGGAAAATGGAGTGGAACCACCTATTATGGAGAGTTTCCGTGGTGGGCAAGCCAATACAACGACCGTCAAGCGATTGATTTCCGTATTGCCGGTATGACATGGGAACCCATATTTCCGCGGGGCATGTACACTTTCCTGCCAGATTGGCGGGATATGCTCTTCAAATATAAATTCGATGATGACCGCAGTAATAAATACCGCCGCTTCATCGCCAGCCCTTTTGTGAATGATGAAGTGAATGCGCTTGCCGAAGAAGCATTGAACAAAAGCTCCATCGGCATGGATGACATTACTGACTTATTGGCACTCACTTACTATGCTGGGAACTATGCGCACAAATCCGTACAGGAATGTGCCATGGAAATACAAGACACCTACGTGCGTCTTGACCGCAGCATTGCCGACCTGCTCGAAGTTCTTGATAAGAAAGTAGGACTGCAAAATGTGCTTATTTTCGTCACTTCCACCGGATATATAGACAGCGAATCGCCTGATTCGGGATTGTACAAAGTGCCCGGCGGAGAGTTTTACCTCAACCGTTGTGCGGCTCTATTGAATATGTACCTGATGGCTACGTATGGCGAAGGAAAGTATGTGGAAGCTCACCATAACCAGCAGATTTATCTGAATCATAAGTTATTGGAAAAGAAAGAACTGAATCTGGCAGAGATCCAACAAAAGTCAGCAGAATTCCTGATGCAGTTCAGCGGAGTGAACGAAGCCTATTCGGCTAACCGGCTATTGCTGGGTTCATGGACTCCGGAAATCTACAAAATACGTAACGGCTACCACCGCAAACGTTCGGGTGACCTCGTAATCGATGTCCTCCCCGGATGGACTATCGTCAACGAAAACGGCGGCGACAACAAGGTGGTACGTCATTCCTATATTCCCTCACCGCTGATTTTCATGGGACATTCCGTGAAACCGGCCATTATCCAGACACCTGTAACCATCGACCATATTGCGCCTACACTGGCACATTTTATGCGCATCCGGGCTCCCAACGCCTGTACTTCTGCTCCTATTACCGACCTGCGGTAAAAATTTACTCACAAAAACAGGGAGCAAAACATAAATAAATCAGCATTTTAATGTAACTTTGCGGAGATTATTCGTCACATAATCGATCGATTCACACAGATTTCTTTCTTGAATCTGTGTGAGGAATGAGAAAATCTATCCGGATGAATGTGACCTGCAATAAGAAAAAGATAAATAATAAACTAAATAATATAACATGGGATTTAATGAATTTTTAAGCTCGGTTTTCGGAAACAAATCCACACGAGACATGAAAGAAATCAAGCCCTGGGTGGAAAAGATCAAAGCTGCTTACCCGGAGATTGAAAAACTAGACAACGACGCCCTCCGTGCCAAAACGGAAGAACTCAAAAAATATATCCATGAATCGGCTACTGCTGAACGTGCGAAGGTGGAAGAGTTGAAGGCAAGCATTGAAACTCTCGAACTGGAAGACCGCGAAGAAGTCTTCGCACAAATCGATAAGACAGAAAAAGAAATTCTGGAAAAATATGAAAAAGCACTGGACGAAGTACTGCCTGTTGCTTTTTCTATCGTAAAGGCTACTGCCAAACGTTTTACAGAAAATGAAGAAATCGTTGTAACTGCTACCGACTTCGACCGTCAACTGGCTGCTACAAAAGATTTCGTACGCATCGAAGGCGACAAGGCCATCTATCAGAATCACTGGGTAGCCGGTGGTAACGACACATTGTGGAACATGGTTCACTACGATGTACAGCTCTTTGGTGGTGTCGTTCTGCATAAAGGTAAGATTGCGGAAATGGCAACCGGTGAAGGTAAAACATTGGTGGCTACACTCCCGGTATTCCTCAACGCACTAACCGGAAACGGTGTGCACGTGGTTACCGTGAATGATTACCTCGCCAAACGTGACTCCGAATGGATGGGTCCTCTTTATATGTTCCACGGTTTGAGCGTAGATTGTATCGACCGTCATCAGCCGAACTCCGACGCACGTCGTCAGGCATATCTGGCAGATATCACTTTTGGTACAAACAATGAATTCGGTTTCGACTACCTGCGTGACAACATGGCTATCAGCCCCAAAGACCTGGTACAACGCCAACATAATTATGCCATTGTCGATGAGGTGGACTCAGTATTGATTGATGATGCCCGTACTCCGCTGATTATCTCCGGACCGGTTCCCAAAGGCGATGACCAACTCTTCGAACAGCTCCGCCCGCAAGTGGAACGTCTGGTAGAAGCTCAGAAAAAACTGGCTACCCAATACCTGGCCGATGCCAAGCGCCTGATTGCATCAAACGATAAGAAAGACCAGGAAGAAGGCTTCCTCGCTTTGTACCGCAGTCACAAGTGCCTGCCCAAGAACAAGGCACTCATCAAGTTCCTCAGCGAACAAGGCATCAAGGCCGGTATGCTGAAGACCGAAGAAATCTACATGGAGCAGAACAACAAGCGCATGCACGAGGTGACTGACCCGCTGTACTTCGTTATCGAAGAGAAAATGAACAGCGTGGATTTGACGGACAAGGGCGTAGACTTGATTAGTAGCAATGTAGAGGACCCCACTTTCTTCGTACTCCCCGATATCACAGCGCAACTCTCTGCCTTGGAAAACGAAACAGAGCTGACAGACGAACAGCGCCTTGAAAAGAAGGATGCCCTGATGACCAACTATGCCATCAAAAGCGAACGTGTGCATACCATCAACCAACTGTTGAAGGCATACACCATGTTCGAGAAAGATGACGAATATGTGGTAATTGACGGCCAAGTGAAGATTGTGGATGAGCAGACGGGACGTATCATGGAAGGACGTCGTTATTCTGACGGTTTGCACCAAGCCATCGAAGCCAAAGAAGGCGTGAAAGTAGAAGCTGCCACCCAGACTTTTGCCACCATTACATTACAGAACTATTTCCGTATGTACCACAAACTATCCGGTATGACCGGTACGGCAGAAACAGAAGCCGGCGAGTTGTGGGACATCTACAAACTGGATGTAGTGGTTATTCCGACTAACCGCCCCATTGCCCGTAATGACATGAATGACCGCGTTTACAAGACAAAACGTGAAAAATATAAAGCAGTCATCGAAGAGATAGAAAAAATGGTGGCAGCAGGACGCCCCGTACTGGTGGGTACCACTTCTGTTGAAATCTCTGAAATGTTGAGCAAAATGCTTACCATGCGTAAGATTGAACATAGTGTATTGAATGCCAAACTGCATCAGAAGGAAGCGGATATTGTGGCTACTGCCGGTTTGAAATGTGCTGTAACCATCGCTACCAATATGGCCGGCCGTGGTACCGACATCAAGCTGAGTCCGGAAGTGAAAGCTGCAGGCGGTCTTGCCATCATCGGTACAGAACGCCACGAATCACGCCGTGTGGACCGTCAGTTACGTGGTCGTGCAGGACGTCAAGGCGACCCGGGTTCTTCTGTATTCTTCGTATCTTTGGAAGATGACCTGATGCGTTTGTTCTCCAGTGACCGCATTGCCAGTGTAATGGACAAACTGGGTTTCAAAGAAGGTGAAATGATTGAACACGGCATGATTTCCAAGTCCATTGAACGTGCACAAAAGAAAGTTGAGGAAAACAACTTCGGCATCCGTAAGCGTCTGTTGGAATATGACGACGTGATGAACAAGCAACGTACAGTAGTCTACACCAAACGCCGCCACGCTTTGATGGGCGAACGTATCGGCATGGATATCGTGAACATGATTTGGGACCGTTGTGCCAATGCCATTGAAGCGCCCGACTACGAAAACTGCAAGATGGATGTGCTCCAGACACTTGCCATGGAAGTACCTTTCACCGAAGAGGAATTCCGTAATGAGAAGAAAGAAAAACTGGCAGACAGAACTTTTGACGCTGCCATGGAACTCTTCAAACGCAAGACAGAACGTATGGCACAGATAGCCTATCCGGTCATCAAACAAGTATACGAAACGCAGGGACACATGTACGAAAACATACTTATCCCCATCACAGACGGAAAACGTATGTATAACATCTCCTGCAACCTGAAGAGAGCTTATGAGACAGAATGTAAGGAGGTGGTGAAGTCATTCGAGAAATCCATCTTGCTGCACGTCATCGACGAAGCATGGAAAGAAAACCTGCGCGAGCTGGACGAGCTGAAACACTCCGTGCAGAATGCAAGTTACGAGCAGAAAGACCCGCTGCTGATTTACAAGCTGGAATCTGTGAACTTGTTTGATGCCATGGTGAATAAGATTAATAATCAGACTATCTCTATCTTAATGCGTGGACAAATCCCGGTACAAGAGGCTCCGGCTGAAGCCCCTGAGGCTCCCCAGGCTCCCCGCCAAGTAGAGGTGCGCCAGGCTGCTCCGGAACAACGCCAGGATATGAGCAAGTATCGCGAACAGAAGGTTGATTTGAATGACCCGAACCAGCAGGCCGCTGCGGCACAAGATACACGTGAACAACCAAGACGCGAACCTATCCGTGCCGAGAAGACCGTAGGACGCAATGATCCTTGTCCTTGCGGAAGCGGTAAGAAATACAAAAACTGCCACGGACGGAATGCATAAAGCAAAGCTATAAAATGATAAGGCGATAGGGTGATAAGATGATACCGTCAGGTATCTTTTATCACCCTATCACTTTTTCTCCTACCACATTATCACATTTTTTATTCGTTCCAGCTTTTGAATATTCAGCTAAAAGAGTACTTTTGCTCCAAAGAACAAAACCAAAGACTATGACCAAATATCACTATTGTCTGTTATTGATGGGGTCTCTGCTGTTAGGCAGCTGCCAGAGTGTAGAACAACTGTCCATTGATTATATGCTTCCGGCAGAAGTCAGTTTCCCGGCAACACTGAAACGTGTGGCTGTTGTCAACAACATGCCAAACGTACCGGACAACAAACTCATCATCACTGAGGAAGAACAGAAAAAAAGCGAGAATGAGGTGGCACGCCTCACCAACTACTACAATGGAGACGCCGCAATAACAACCGAATCCCTTGCAGAGGCCCTTGCCAACGAAAACTACTTTGAAGAGGTTGTGATATGCGACTCTGCCCTCCGGAGTAAAGACATCAATCCCCGCGAAAGCACATTATCGAGAGATGAAGTACTGGAACTTACACAGAATTTGGACGTAGATTTCCTGATAGCCCTGGAAAACATACAAATGCGTTCCAATCGCAAGATAAGTTATATGCCCGACTGGGGTGTGTTCCTCGGCACAGTGGATGTAAAGGTATATACTACCGTCAGAATATATTTACCTAACCGCAAAGGTCCTATGGTGACCGTCAACAGCAATGACAGTATTTTCTGGGAAGAGGCAGGAAATGGTGAAGCGTCAGTACGTTCCCGCCTCATCAGCGAAGAAGACATGGTGAAGCAAGCATCTGAATTTGCAGGAACGGTTCCGGTAAGACATCTACTCCCCTATTGGAAAACCAGTAACCGCTATCTCTTCAGTGGTGGTTCTGTAAATATGCGTGACGCAGCCGTATATGCCAAAGAAGAAAATTGGAGTAAAGCAGTAGAGCTCTGGAAGCAGACCTACGAAACAAAAAAAGGAAAACAGAAAATGTATGCAGCCTATAACACCGCTTTGGGCTACGAAATGCAAGACAGCATAGATACTGCCTTGGAATGGGCATTAAAAGCGCAAACCCTTGCCCGTGAGAAAAGCAAGACAGACAAAAAAGAGACAGGCGAAATACATGATGGAACCATCTCCTATTATATCTTTATCAGCATGTATGTAGACGAATTGGAGAAACGAAAAGAGGGAATGGCACGCCTGAACATGCAAATGAACAGATTTGATGATGATTTTTAGTCAAATGATGCAGAGATAACCGTTTTTTTTATACCTTTGAACAACCATTAAGAAAAGAAAGTTATTATGAAGCTCAGTCAATCGTCATTAGCACTCTTGGAGGACACTCTTAAAAAAGCAATCGGCAAATACACCTGCGGTTGCGAACAGACTATCGTTACAGACATTCATCTGCAACCGAATCAGAATTCGGGCGAACTGTCTATCTTTGATGATGAAGATGAAGAGCTTGCCAATACTTCCATTGAAGAATGGATGACATACGAGGGGGATGATTTCTACGAAAATGTAGAGCGTATCTTGTCCTCACTGCTCTGCAACATGAAAAATGAAGGAAAGTTCGACAAGCTGACTATTCTGAAACCATTCTCTTTTGTACTGGTGGATGATGATAGAGAAACAATAGCAGAACTGTTGCTGATGGATGATGATACTCTATTGGTCAATGAAGAGCTACTGAAAGGATTGGATGAGGAACTGGATTCTTTTCTGAAAGAGCTGCTGGAAAAATAATATTCCAAACAATCAGCCTATAAGGAAAAGAGACCTTCTTATAATAAATTAGCCCCTGCGATATAAAACGACCGCAGGGGCTAATTCTTTTTTACCTATACAATACCTAACGTATCTTAATTCCATAGAAAGAACTTGAGGTGGTAACAAAAAGCATATCCTTCTGCCTTCCACCAATTGCCAAGGAAATCGGGCGTTCTTCTATCTGAATACGTCTCTGCTCTTTACCAGATTTGTCATAGACAAATATTTCACCATCAGCAACATAAACATTCCCGTCAGCATCAGTCACATTACTGTATTGGCCATAAGGACATATTATTCCTTGTTCTGTCAAACGGCCATCCACACCAACAGAAAGTTGTACTGTCGTTTTATTCATCTCATTTACAATATAAACCGGTTCTGACTGACCGGGCACTGTAACAGTCAAAGCACAAGAACGCCCCAAATCATAGGTATCCGGAATAATTGTCACGCCATCCGGAGCGACAAAACTATACTCAGGCATACTGGCAACCACCTTGTCAAAGTCACCTCTCCAACGACTGGAAGGGTGAATGACTTTCTGTATATTCTTCATACTGGCTGTAACGACACGTGGCATAGGCTTCATCGTAGCATCCACGTTATCCGGATTAAAAGAATACCCCCAAGCACTCCAGCCACTGTTACCCCAACCACTGTACATCGGATTATCATCCGGCAAGCGCACTACCGTTTCCTGCTTGCCGTTCACCAGATAACCCGGCTGAGGGTCATAGCGGAAAATAACCAGTAGATTGTCTTGCGTATCAGTAGCCAATGTAAAAGGCTTCCAGGGATAATCGGCTATCAAAGTAATCTGCTCCGTGTCTGCCGACCATTTATAGATTTTCTTCAGACGGTTTTCACAGAAGTAGATATTTCCTTTACTGTCGGTAGTAGCTCCGGAGGCTAGTTCAAAACCGGTAGCCAGCTTCACTGGCTTGTCCATGACCGTGCAGGAAGGGCGAAGGCTCTTCTCGCTACCCGAAACAGTGAGACGGGCAAAGTCCCACGAATAAACGGGCAACTTCTTATTCATATCATATATAGGAAACTCTATGACTGGTAATATCTGCGTATAATTGTGCATATTACGGAAAGTGATATTCTTGCAATCCCATATGCGGAAACCTATCCTCTTCGGCATAAAGGCACGGATAACGCGATACATCCACACATTTACCATTTCGATATTTTGACAATTGGACATTTCTGCCATATAACAATCAGGCCCTTCACGACCTTCTTCCTCAAACTGGAAAGCATAAATTTTCCAGTTGGCCACATTATGGAAACGGGCTTCAGTACGGACATGATGCTCCAAAGACATGGCATAAATACGTCCCGGAGTCTTCGTTTCGCTAATATAAAGCCCACTGGCAGCATACGTACTGGCTGTCCAAACATCCTTAATTGTCCCGCCGCCATTGTTTGTAATCCACAAACTCCAATACTGGTTGTCCCAAGCCATATCCTTACCGGTTTCCATGACCGGAGAAGACGGGGAACTAATCCGACGCTCGTCCCTGCGGTAAGACGACTGTCCGGAAGCATTCGGAGCAGGTTTGCGCAAGGTACCGTGCCCGCCTACAAACTTCACATCATTCAAGTACGAGCGCTCACCCGCCATCCATTTACAGCCGACAGCACGGTAATTATACGCACCGGTATTAATACCTATGCCATTCAGCATGTCGTCGCCACCTTCGGAAGATTCAACCAAAGGCACAGGCACGCCGAAACCACTGAATGCAGGCTCGCTTTCCTTCAACAGAAATTGAGTCCCAAAAGGATGCAGCCCAATCAGCTTAGTACCGGGAGACAGCTTCAACGTTCTCGTCAGGCGATACCAACCCTGGGGCACATAGATGTTTTTATGCAAAGAGACAGCTTTCTCAAAAACTTCCGTATCATCAGTCTCGCCATCACCTTTTGCCCCTAAGTCTCGGATATTGACCCATGTCTCCATTGCCGGAAGAACCGGAAGGTCCTTGCCAAGTGTAACCGGCAGTTTTGCCACCGGCTCTATTTCACATATTTCCCTGAAAGAAGAAGCATCATTCAAATCCTGATACACCAGACCGTAAGTAAACTCCTTGACTCTGTACATTTTTGCTTTTCCGGCAACTTTCTTTCCACTTTGAGCATAGCCCACCAGTACGGGAACATTCCTGCAATCCACATTCACCAGATTCAATTGCGAAAAAGTATTTCCCTCTACGCTCACCCTGACACCGGCTTCCGAAATATTCTCCCACAACGAATTCTCCACATGAAGACGGTCTGCCAGATTCTCTGCCATTTCAAAGGCAACGGGCGTATTCTTCACATGCATATTGACGATGGCAAACCCCACCTCTTTTGAATAGACAGCCGCCTTTCTCTGCCCCTCAAAGTAAGTATCGACCATCATCATAGGCCATCCCGGAGAAGTCCTGGAGGAAATTATCCCATATTCACCGCCATAAAACCTGACGTCTTCCAGTTCATTGCCAACATCATACATGCCGGCTTTCCCCGAACCAATCCGAATGTCGCAATGATTGATAAATCCATGCTGGGCAAAATGCGCACGAATGGCGACGGCTTGAGGATTACCTTTGTCTATACGGAAATCCACATTGGACACCGCACTATAGAAAGTACCTGCACCGGCATCCGAAGGCTTCCTGCCCTCTTGTGCCAGCCCTCCCGTAAACCATATCATATAATTTTGAGTAGTCTGGAAACCGGGTGTATCGGCTCCCAAATAAATCACCGGCCGTTTCTTCCCATAACCAATCAGCCGAATGGATGAGGGAATTTGAATCGTCTTGCTAATACGATAATTTCCTTCCGGCAGAAACAGTATCCCAAAGTTCTTTTCGCGCTTCACCTGATTGATTGCCTCTTGAAGTGCATCGGTCACGTCGGACTTTCCATCAGCCTTGAAGCCGTAATTCTCCGGGGTAAAGTAGAATGCTTCCGGATCGTCCGGTCTTTGCGTATAGGTGGAACCACCCTCTGCCGCCCACCCGGACGGCATATTACCGATAATCCAACAGACTATCAGCAGGTATCTCATTATTTGATAATTTCTCATTACACAGATTGTTTTAATATGGATTTTCCTTATTTAATACGTACACCAAAGAACTTGGAACGGCCTGTGACAAACAATGTATTGCCATCCTTACCGCCAAACTGTAATGTGGACGGACGTTCGGGAACACGAATCATCCCTTTCTTCTTGCCATCCTTATCAAATACATATATTTCTCCGTCAGCCACATACAAGTTCCCTTCCTTATCTACAGCAGAACCAAATTCGCCCTGCTCCACAAAATAGCTCAAGTTGGAGAGCGTGCCGTCATTGGCCACATCCATCTTCACCATTCTGCGGTCATATTCATCAGATGTATAGAAAGGCTTTCCCGGATAGGCTTCCAGCAGGGAAGAACTACGTGACAAGTCGAAATAATGAGGAATGATAGTTTTTCCATCCGGTGCCAGGAAGCACATTTCAGGAACATAGACCGACACCGCATTGAAATCGTGGAAGTCTCTCCAACGGTTAGAAGGATAAAGAGCCTTATACACGTTCTTCACTTGACCCATCGGAACACGCGGCAACAGTTTGATGGTCTCTTCCGGATTTTCCGGGTCAATGGAGTAGACTCTCATTGTATATGCGGAATTACCATATCCGCTGAAAGAAGTACCTTTTGTATCAGGCATTACCGGCATTTCCTCCGGCTTACCATTAATCAGATATCCCGGCTGCGCATCATATCTGAACAATACCAATAGATTATCTTCTGAATCAAAAGCCAGGTTGGAGGGTTTCCACGGGAAATCTGCCAGCAGCGACAAGCTGTTTGTCTCTACCGACCACTTAAAGATACGACGCATCCGATGGTCGCAGAAGTAAATGTTACCTTTACTGTCGCGCGCAATGCCTTCGGCAAATTCCAAATCGGAAGCCAATTGGTTCACCTTACCTATTTCATTGCCTAACGATTGCTGATGAGGTTCTTTTCCGGTTACAATCAAGCGAGAAAGTTCCCACGGGCGGATGTCAATGTCTTTGTTGACATCGAACACTGCAATGTTATTCGTATATTTAATCTGAGAATAGTTATGCAGGTTCAGAAATGCGATGTTCTCGCAATTGCGGATACGTACAGAACTGTGATACGGTTCATTGACACGGATAACGCGGAACATATACAAGTTTGCAAAGGTCACATCTTTGCAGTCGTCCATCTCTATCGGTTGGCAATCGGTACTTTCGCGGCTCTCTTCCTCGGTTTGCATGCAATACACCTTCCAGTTGGACACCTTGCTGAAACGTACTTCATTTCTTACATGATGTTCGATGGACATGGCATAGATACGCCCCGGAGTAGAAGTATTGTTGGCATAGAAACCATTGGTGGCATATGTGCTTGCTGTCCAGATATCTTTAAAGGTGCCACCACCGTTGTTGGTCACCCACAGACTCCAATACTGGTTGTCCCAAGCAAGATCCATGCCCGAAGCCGCTACCGGATTATCGGGAGAACTGATACGAGCCGGTCTGTTCCACCGGCCACGTGGTTCCTCAACACCCGGTTTAGGTTTCCATAAACCGCCATGCCCGCCTACAAACTTCACGTCATTCATATAAGAATCTGCATTTGCCATCCACTTCACACCTACAGCACGATAGTTATAACCGCCGGTATTGATACCAATGCCCACCAGCATATTTGCACCGCCTTCCGAAGATTCTACCATCGCTTTCGGACCGCCAAAACCACTGAATGCAGCAGTACTTTCGTCCAGCCGGAACTGAGTGCCAAAAGGATGCAGGCCTATCAACTTGGTATCGGGCTTCATCTTCAAAGTTTCGGTAATGCGATACCAGCCCTGGGGCACATAGATATTATCGTACTTGTCAATAGCCTCCTGGATGGCCTTCGTATCATCCGTTTCCCCATCTCCCTTTGCACCGAATTCGCGCAGATTCACCCATGTTGCCATTGCAGGCAGTGCAGGGATGTCCATCAGTTGGGCAACCGGCATCTTCTGTATCGGTTCAATATCAACCAACGTTTCATATTCCGGCATATCCACCATGTTATCCATCTGCAAGCCGTGGTCGTATGACTTTACCTTATAGATTTTATGAGCAACATGGGTGGCCGTATTGCTACGGGTATATTTCGCCAAGGTCGGTACATTCTTACAATATACATTGCGAAAGGTTATCTGATTGTTGCTGTTGTTCTCGTTGGTAATCACCACTGCCGGACCACTTACATTTTCAAAATAGCTGTTTTCCAAAAATAACTTGTCGCAATAATTAGGGTCAATATCAAATACAGCCGGAACATTCTTGGCATACAGATTCACCATTGCCAAACCGGACTCCTGACAACGAAGAGCAGCTACACGTTGTCCCTCAAAATAAGAGTCGACCATCATTACCGGCCATCCGGGAGAGGCTTTTGTCGTATAAATGCCATAATCTCCCCCGTAAAAAGCAACGTTTTCCAACTCATTGCCCACATCGAACAGACCAGCCTTGCCTTTACCTATGTATACGGCCACATAACTGATAAAACTGTGTTGGGCAAAGTGTGTGCGTAGCGCCACTGCATGCGGATTACCATCTTCTATGCGCAAGTTGATATTCGACATGGCACTGTAGAACGTACTGGCACCGGCATCACGGGGTTTCTCACCTTCCTTGACAACGGCTCCCGTAAACCAGAACATGTATTTAGCTTTTCCTTTATCATCAGCTACTTCCTCTTGAAAACCCGGAGAATTCTTAGCCAGAATAAATTCCGGGCGATTCTTTCCATAGCCAATCAAACGAATAGCCGTAGGAATATAAATGGTCTTGCTGATTTTATATTTACCTTCAGGGATAAAAAGGATTCCGAAATTCTTTTCTTTCTTCACTTGATTAATCGCTGCCTGCAAAGCATCCGATACATCCATCTTTCCATCCGCCTTTATAGGATAGTTCTCGGGAGTGAAATAAAAAGCTTCGGAGTCATTGGGTTTTAGAGGATATATCGAATTCAATTGTACAGCATACAACTGAGTACATATCATCCCCAGCAAAATTAAAATAATCGTGTTCAATTTCTTCATGGTCTTATTTTTAATGTATGGATAAAAAAAGACGTTCTGCCGTCAAGCAGAACGTCTCCCTCTGCTATAAATTACAATTTTATAACTACTACCGGCGCATAATTATGCCGTACAGTGCCCACACCCGAAACATCAGCCAGAGCGCCAATACGGAAATAATAATTCTTGCTGTATTTCAAGACATCAGCATTTTGTCCCAGATCGATGGACAATGTATAAATATCAGCGCTATTTATAGCAGTACTCGGACTAAACACTTGCTTATCAGTCCCTCCATTCAACGTCAATTTCACATTGTTACCTACCCACATATCTGAAAAAGCAAACAGCTGAATCTCTTTCAATTTCACTTCTTGTTTACCAGCTTCCAACGAGAATGTAGCAGTAATTACATTGCCATTCTTTTCTACTTTTGGACTTTTGACGCGAATATAAGGAATAACCTTGAAATCATACACATTATCCCCTGACTTAACAACAAAATCCTTCACTTCAAATGGATAAAAATTCCCATTTTCAAAACGGACATCATAAGTGGCAGCAAAAACCATATTGTTACGATATTCTCCGGTATTTGTGATATACCAGGTTTGATCCGTAGCATTAGTAAATCCATGCTCCCTCACTTTAATTGCATTACCGTTTTCCATATCAGAACCTACAAGTTCACCAGTCTGTTCGTCAAGGATAGAACCATGTATGGAAGCATCCGGTCCCTCATAATTATCAATTTCACAAGATGTCAATGCGAATAAGAAGCATGACACAAATAACAATATCTTTTTCATAACTTTCTACTTAATATTATTCAAATTAATGACCTGGATTCTGAACTAAACCATTCGTGGCAATATTAGGTATGCCCCTATAGTAGTTGATGTTCTGGAAAGTACGCCCTCCTCTTGTTTCGTCACCAAAGTAGTTCACCCTTGCAAAGACATATTTAGGCTCTGCACCACGCAAGTCAAGCATCGGCACCAAAGCTTTACGAATTCTATTATTGCTGAACTCAGTATGGAATTCCCTACGACGATTCATATCCCAAAAACGCTTTCCTTCAAACGCCATCTCCACACGACGTTCCTTCAGGACATTCTCCAATGTCAAAGATATCCGGTCGGTGTGTCCGGCTCTACGTCGCAAAGCATTCAAATAGTTCTCAGCCAATTCCTTATCGCCCAATCCACTACCATTTTCCACAACAGCCTCAGCATAATTCAGGTAGACTTCTGCCAAACGCATATCAATATAAGAGGTAGTGGACGAAAGACGGTCGGGAGACATGCTCTCGCCCTCGGGCATATACTTACGGACTCCAAAACCTGTAGCAGTCCAATTGGCATCCTCACCACTGTTCACATTATTAAATCCGGAGAACATGGTTTCACCTTCGGCTCCTAAAGCATAATATGTTGTTCCATTTTTCTGAGTAGACTCGTTTGAATAAGCCACATAGCTATTATTGTCCTTGATAAATCCGCCCTGGATAATAATCTCAGTGCCGGCATAAGATGAACCCGGCACAACCACACTTGCCAACAGACGTGCATCCTTGTTGGCAAACGGTTCATACAAATCGTTGTATTTAACAAAAGGTACCGACATCAAGGTGTTCACTACAGAAGCATTATTCATATTATGGAAATTAGCGATATAAGCATCTTCATTCCCATCCGTACGAGTTACAATCTTTGCACTTTTTCCCGTGCCGTCATCCGTATAATCTTCAAACAAATCAACGATTTCCAACATCGGATTGAAACGTCCATATTTCAGAGCGCCCGGATTGACTTGAGGAAGGATATTAAACTGAGCATAGCTATGTCCCTGATTAGTATTGGTTGTTCCATTAAGATACGCTTTACTGAAAATAATCTCTTCATTCTGGTCATTCAGGAACAAGGCCTGGAAGTTTGATGCAGCCTCCTTAACAGTAGCCGGAGCAGGCTTATAAAGAGATTTACCGGAATTCTCTATAAGGAACTTAGATGCTTCAATACATTCTTTATAGAATGCATCGGCATCGGCAGAAGTCATTCCACCCACCAGTTTCTGAGTGACAGCCTCACCAGCCAAAGGTGCCAGATTCCAATACTTGGCTACAGAAGCTGCATGAAGTGCAACTCTTGACTTCAACGCATAAGCTGCCCACTTGGTTACGCGATACAAATCCGAACCAGAAGTCGCATCGGGCAAAGTAGCAGCAGCAAGGGTACACTCATTCAATACAAATTTCCAAGTATCCAACTCTGTACTGCGAGGAACTGCCACAGCACCCGGTCCACCATTGGCATAATCATCGTCCTGCACTTTGTCAATCAGAGGAACGCCGCCATATCTTTTTACAAGCCCATAATACATATAAGCACGTGCAAAATGGGCTTCACCAGTCATACGATCCGCATCTGCAACAGAAATTGTTCCGGCTTCTTTGGCTTTCTCTACATTCTGCATAAAAATATTCACCTGACGAATATCTCCATAGGGCCAATAATTGAATCCTTCGTAACCTATACCCACTCCTCCGTCACTACGGGTAGCTTCGTCGGTGAGAAATGCCAAATTAGTAGTTTCATTCACACCATCATAACCGCGTTGATTAAAACCAGCGTTCGGACGATAATTAAAATCTTCCATAGGAATCATGGTATATATGTTTGCCAATAGTGCCTTTACACCACCTTCTGTCTCCAATAACTGATCGGGAGACACTTTATCCAGCGGTTCAAGTTCCAAGAAGGCATTACAACCGGACAATCCCATCAATGCACATAATGAGAATATCGATAAAATATTTTTTTTCATGGTATTTCAGAATTAAAAGTTTATGTTTAACCCAAAGTTATAAGTTCTCATCAACGGATATGCCAAGTTGGCTCCCCAATCCCTTTCCTCACGTTCGGGATCAGCATCCTTCAAAGCCTTGTTACAGAACGTAAACAGATTTGAACCATTGACAAAGATACGGGCACTGTTCAACCCGATTCTTTTCATAAATGATTTTGGCAGATTGTAACCAATCTCCATACTCTTCAAACGGAGATAAGTAGCTTGCGGAAGCCAAACGGAAATACCATAATTCCATCTACTACCATTATCCGAAGTATTGGAGAAATTGTGGCGTAATGCCGGATAATAACCGGCTACCCATTGTGTGGCAGGATTATACGGATCATCTGTTATATTTACAGGATGCCAACGATCTACATACTTCGCAATTAAATAAGATTTATTTGTCTTGCCACCATATCCCCAAACATCATCATTGGCATATCCGATGGAGTAACCGGAAGCTCCTTGAAACAGCATATTGAGATCAAAATTCTTATAAGAAGCCGCCAAAGTCAACCCATACTGGATAGGAGGATTTGCACCGGTTGCCCAAAACTCCGGAACACGGTCACTGCTGTTAATCCTGCCATCACCATTCAAGTCAAGCAATCTGTAACTACCCGGAAGCATCTTAGAGTTACCCAAGTTTCCACCAATCAAAGGAGCCGTTTCATACTGTTCCAAAGAAGTATATTGGCCATCGTATTTATACAACCACATCACATTACTGTTGCGGTTTTCCTTTCCATTCAGCCATCTATCCATAGAACTGGTATATTCGGCATGTTCCACATGCAGACTTCTTTCACGTGCATACGTAAAATTAGCACTTACTGAATATAAGAAGTCCTTACCGATTTGTCCTCTGTGTCCCAATTCAATCTCAAAACCCCGGTTCCGGTTAGAATTCAGATTTTCCTTCGGGAAACTTGCACCAAATGTATCAGGAGCAGATTGTGCACGGTCAGCCAAAATGCCTTCATTCTTACGATTGAACCACTCGATAGTACCACTCAACTTACCGTTCCATAAGTCAAAGTCCAGACCTACATTGGAAATAGAAGATGTAACCCAAGAAAGCCGGTCAGTCACTACACCAGGAGCTACCATACCCATAATCTGGCTGGCACCATCAAAAACATAACCATTAGAAGCTGAATTATAAGCAGATACATATTGGAAAGGATCACCGGCATCATATCCACTTTGCCCAAAAGAACCCCTGATTTTCAAATTAGTAATGAACGGCAAATTGTCCTTGATGAAACTTTCTTCCGAAAGTCGCCATCCGGCACTTACCGACGGGAAGAACGTCCAACGCTTAGAAGGAGCATAACGATAAGAACCATCATAACGTCCTACTACCTCCAACAAGTATTTACCGGCATAATCATAGTTCGCACGCATCAGATAGGCTGCCAAACGGCCAAAACTACGATACCCTGAATTGGTAGCTGTACCCGGACTTGCCTGATTCAAAATATCATTAGTAAACAACTCTGAATATTGCCGGGAACCGGATAATTCATCGCGTCGTGTACTGCTCAACTCTGCCACAGCTGTCACATTCAAATTGTGCTGATTGAAAGAACGCATATAATTAGCCTGCAACCTACCATAAATCTTCTGATATATTCTCATCGTATTGGAATAAGCATCAGTACTACCTCCCGTACCGGCAGGCGCATCTGTATAATAATCATACAACGGATAAGAACGATTTAAAGAAGAGTTGTTACGATTGTTACCGTCAAATGACCCCAAAAGACTCAATGCCAACCCTTTTACAAAAGGAACTTGCCAATTCAATTCCACATCGGCAGAATACGTCAGGCCTCTGTTCTTGCGATAACCGTCTATATCCGGATCAACCAACGCAAAAGGATTCTTGTTTTCAGGACCGATTGCAGACAAATGATTGGGATTATTAATCGTATGAGTACCGATACCACGGTCATTAACCATCAAAGTCTTAAAAGTCCACATAAAATCCTCTCTCGGCCTTTGGGTTTCATCCCAACGTCCGGACAGATTCACATTCAGTTTCAGCCCTTTCGTAAGCTCTGCAGTCAGGTTACTTCTCAGATTATATCTATGATAGTATTGGATACCACTCTTCAGCAAACCATTATCGCCATTATAGCCGAAGCTCACATAATACTTCACCTTATCCGTTCCGCCTCTCACAGAAACAGTATGCGATTGCTGGAACGCCAGTTTATTCATAAACATGTCAATCCAGTTATTGTCTGTATAACCCTTAGCCCCGGTTCTATACAGTTCCAGAATATCGTCAGTGTATTCAGGGGCAGCCTGGTCATTACGTGCCCTTTCATTGGCCAACATGCGATAAGTATAAGCATCTACCGTTTCTTCCATACCCGTGGCATTCTTCATACCGAACAATGCTGAGTAAGATACTCTGGTCTTTTCGGCTACACCTTTTTTGGTAGTAACAATGATTACGCCATTAGCCGCATTCATACCATAAATAGCGGCAGAAGCATCTTTCAAAATAGAGATACTTTCTATATCCTCAGAATTCAGCTGTGCAAGTTCTTCAGTACCTTCACGTGTGATACCATCAATTACCACCAACGGGTCACCATAACCGCGAATGCTCACCATATTGTCGAAAGTTCCCGGCTCTCCGGTTTTCTGACGAATCAATAACCCCGGCATCTTACCTTGAATATTGCTAATCAGATTCTCGGTCTTGGTCGTAGCTATTTCATCAGCACCAATGGCTGCAATGGCACCGGTCAGTGATTCTTTCTTCTGTACACCATATCCTACAACAACCACTTCATCCAATATCTCAGCATCTTCTACCAAAACTATCTTGAACGAATTTCGGCCTGCAACCTTTATGTTTTGCGTCTTATAACCTACATAGCTTATTATAAGAGTAGCATCAGAGCCCACATTGGTCAGAATGAAATTACCGTCAATGTCTGTTATGACACCGTTGGTAGTTCCCTGCACCAAGATACTGGCACCAATCACCGGTTCACCGGTTGCATCGACCACAGAACCTTTCACTGTCGCAGCCTGCAAGGTTGCCTGTATCCCATCAGCTCCTATAGCTTTATCATAAAGGATTATATTACGGTCCAATACCTTATAGCCTATATTGGTTCCTTTGAACACATCGTTCAGAACCTTGAATATGGTTTTGTTATTTGCCCGGACCGATACACGGCGCTTAACGTCAATCTGCTTGTTGTTGTAGAAGAAAACGAATTCAGTACCCTGTTCCAATTCTGTCAGTACTTCATCAACGGTCTTGTCTTCAAGAGCAATGTTTACCATTGTCTTTTGAGCATAACCTTCATTGGCAAAAGTCATACCAACCAAACAAAACAACATAAATAATGTGCATCTCATAGCAAGAGGAATTTTTTTCATGCATCTCATCAGGACACTTTTTGCCCTAAATGATTGGATACAATAGTGTTTTTTCATAATTTTGTATTGATTTCTAGTGAAAAAATAAAGTTGCTTTATCTGTCGCCAAACAGATATTTAAAAGTTACTGTGTTTCATGCAGGAAAATGCGCCAACATTTTCCTGCATGTTTTTCTAAACGGACTTGTGTTTCATCATACTACTTTTTAAAGGGTTAATAAACTTCTATTACCTGTCTCTCGGCATTCACATCACCATCTTCAACAAACTTGAAATGAATATTCGAGGAGATTCGGAAGTGCTCCAATATTCGCTCCAAACGTTGTTTGGTAAATGTAGCCGTAAAGGAATTCTGCTTCAATGAAGCCTTTTTCAGAATGAATTCCACATTATACCTTTTGCTCAAACTCTTCAATATATCTTCAAACGGAGTGTTCCTGAAAATCAAGCGTCCGTCCTTCCAACATGTTTCCACGTCTACATTGACTTCTTTCACAACGACCTTTTCCCGCACTATATCATAAATAACCTTTTGCCCCGGTATCATCATTACATTATTCCTCCTGCCATTATTCACATAGGAGAAACTGACTTTACCCGAAACCAAAGTGGTCTGTACCGTCCTGCTCCCTTTGTAAGCCTCTACGTTGAACTCCGTTCCATGTACCACTATCTTGGAATTGTTCAGCGTGCCGACAATGAACTTCTTTTCATCTTTTGCGACAGAAAAGAATGCTTCACCCACCAACTTCACTTCCCTTTTATCATCGGCAAATCGGGAAGGATAGCGCAACGACGACGACGAGTTCAGAACGACTTCCGTTCCATCCGGCAATTCGACAGAAGTAGTCATTCCCGGATTTGTCCTGACTTCCATCATATGTATCTCTTCTTTATCCTTGTCCCAATAAAGGATAGACCACGATACCATCAAAGGGATGAATAAAATGGCGGCCGCCCGTTGCATCCCTCTAAATAATACCCGATACCTATTGACCTTTTTCTGTTTCATCTTACGATGTACATCCTCCAAGGCCTTCTTTACATCCAGCCTGGATGAAATCTGCGCCATGTCCGCCGCCAGGCCGAGTGTCTGAACCTGGCGGGCTGTCCTGCGGTTCTCTTCCGATGCCTCCAACCACTCCTCTACCAGAGCAGTTTCATCTTCCGTTGTCTCTCCTTCATAATACTTGAGAAGCAGGTTCTCCATTCCCTCTCTTTTTACCATAATTTTTATTGCTAGCTTTAATCTAAAGACAAACGGGTGAAAAGAACTCCTAAACAAAAAGCTAAAAATATTTTATATACTTAGATTATAATGGGAAAAAAAGCTATTTTTGCCCAACAATAATGAACCCCCACCCTATGAGAAACATACCATTAGAAGATACATCTTTATTATCCGCCATACAAAAAGGAGATAGAAGTGCTTTTGATGTGTTATTTCAAAAGTACTATTCTGTGCTCTGCACCTACTGCTATCGTTTTGTCCGGTTGGAAGATGCAGAAGAGATTGTTCAAGACGTCATGCTATGGCTTTGGGAAAACCGCGAAAGACCTATTATCGAATATTCGCTCAAGCAATATCTGTTCAAGGCTGTCTACCATCGTTGCATGACCCGGATTGCCCAAAATGAAGTGAAGCAACGGGCAGACACCGCTTACTATGAACGAATGTTCGCCATGCTGCAGGAGGTGGATATCTATCAAATCAACGAATTAAGCAAGCATATACAAAGGGCCATCAACGAACTGCCGCCTACTTATAGGGAAGCTTTCATCATGCATCGTTTCCAGAATCTGAGTTACAAGGAAGCTGCCGAACTACTCAACGTTTCCCCAAAAACGGTAGACTACCGCATCCAGCAGGCTTTGAAGATTTTAAGGGTCAAGCTGAAAGATTATCTGCCACTGATATTGATGCACCTGCTCACCTCGCATTAAGACCATACATAAGCGGAACGTCCCCTATACCTTGTCGGCTACACACCGGGACTTAGCCCTAAAGAGTATAGAACTGAGAGGTCAAAACATCCGGATGTTTTACCCCAATACATGGGGATGTTTTCACCCAAAACACCCGGATGTATTACCCAAAAACATCCGGGTGTATTACCCAAAAACATCCGGGTGTTTTAATGGAAAGGATGCGGATGTTATGACCTCTCAGTATACGGGTCAGACCGGTTCAGTCCTGATGGGAGAGGCACTAAGTCCCTATACATCCCGTGTTCATTAATTATTCTAAAAAAAGTTAGGGAAAACTCCGGGCCACCGGTCATATAAGCAAGAAGTAACCCTATTATTATCATAACCTCAAAATGCACGCAATGAGAAAACTGATTATCCTATTGTCGGCGCTGGTGTACGTCATCCATGCACAAGCGCAATTTTCAGTGACAGCCCATCAGGAAGGATGGGACAATATCCCTCCACAAGTACAAAAACCGGGATTTTCCTTTCAGCAATCCGTACTTGCCAATATGGACGGGGACGATGCCCTTGAAGAAGTAATGCTTTTCGGACGTGACAACGGGCACTACCCCACTTTCGACCTTTTCAAGGCCTACTATGCAATCGTAGACAACTATACCAAAGAAATACAATACATTTCCGACGAGATTTATGTCACCGACAAGTACAATCTCCTTGTAGAAGACCGCAACAAGGACGGCATCTCCGAGCTCTACATATCCTACTTCAAAGACGGAAAGTTCAGCGTAGACGAACAAGGTTACAATCTGCGCACCACACGCTGCTACGACCGTATAGAATGGAACCCTACTGGCAAAAACTTTAAATCTTCCGGAAAATGAAAACAAGACTGACACTTATCCTGGTACTCCTTATTTATATAGGAGCTGCCTCGCACACACACGCACAGCAAAAGAAAGTAATCAAAACCATGATGATAGCCGGGCAGGACGGCAGCCATTACTGGCAAGGCGCCTGCGAAGCCATGAAGCAGATATTGGAAAACAGCGGAATGTTCAAAGTGGACTTTGCCTTTACACCCGACTTTGGTGGAGACATCGCCACCTTCAAACCCGATTTCCACCAATATGATTTAATCGTCATCAACTACGGCGGAGCTACATGGACAGAACCCGTACGCAAGAATTTCGAGAAATACGTTGCCGATGGAGGCGGTGTGGTAGTGATACATTCTTCCGTCGTCCCGATGGCCGACTGGAAAGAATACAACGAGATAATAGGCATGGGAGCCTGGGACGGACGAAACGAAAAGGACGGTCCGTATCTGTACTGGAAAGACGGACAATACGTCTACGACTACTCTCCGGGGTATGCCGGCTACCACGGCTTGCAGCACGAAACCGTCATAGAACACCGCGCCCCCCATCATCCTATCCTGCAAGGATTGCCTCCTCAATGGAAACACTTCAAGGACGAGATATATACCCGCCTACGCGGTCCGGTAAGAAACATGGAAATATTGGCCACCGCCTACGAACGCGGACGGCATGAACCGTTGATGTGGACAGTAAGCTACGGGAAAGGGCGCATATTCGTCGACCTCCTGGGGCACTGCGGCAACGACCCGAACATGACTTACTCCATGCGCTGCACCGGTTTCCAGGTGACTTTACTCCGGGGATGCGAATGGGCTGCCACCGGTGCCGTCACCCAAGAAGTTCCCACAGATTTCCCACTGAAGGATACTTATACATTACGTCCGGAGTTCAAGGCTCCTTTTCATGCTTACCCTGAAACCAAACACTGAATACCATGAAATACATCATCCGAACACTGCTGCTGGCATGCTGCTGCATGCAGGCACAAGCACAAGCTCCGTGGAAACCCGATACGGAACTGGAGAAACAATTACAGCAAAGCAATCATGTGCACCGCATAATGAAAGCCAATCCCGCACACGCCGGACTGACGCGGTGGGAAAAGAAAGAGGTATTGAAAAGCAGGGTACTCCCCCTGGCCGAAGATTTCGGCGCTCTGCGCCACACCGGACCCGGAACAATACATGTGGACCGTAAAGTCACTGTCTCAGGCAAAGGAAGTGTCCGCCTGGACACTCCTGCCTCCCTGGGCAAGAAGAATCCAACAAACCGGAATTACGCCACCCCGGAGATTATCCGTCCCCTCGACCGGGAAGACCTGCGGGAATACAACCGCTTTTCCGTTTGGGTATATGTGGATGCACCGGGCGTTTATCTGACCTTTGCCGGATTCACCCTATACAATGAAGGAGAGAAAATCATGCCGACTCCCGGACGCTTTGAAGGACAACTCTTCGAGACAGT
>OGGP01000345.1_pt1 | contig 33892 bp, 31 predicted proteins | sample 1571261 | NCBI WGS metagenome assembly OGGP01 (sample SAMEA2581968, study PRJEB24529) | metagenome | biome: Human gut stool | place: China | collected 2011
CGACAATGAAGAAAAATGGGCAAAATCAATATGAAGCATTAAAAAGTATTTTTGAATTATGTGACATAATACTTCCAGTAATCAGTTAAAAAGGAGAATCCGCACTAAGCAAATTCTCCTAATTTTTAGCTGATTTTTAATTTTTTGTAACTACATAGCTGAGTAGTTACTCTTATATAACTCCCTAATTTGCTTTAAAATTATAAATAGGTTTTACTATTTCTTCTATATCAATTGTATCTCCAATAACTGCTAAAATTTCTTCAGCAGGTTTATATGCCATAGGAGATTCATCTAATGTGTTATTGGATACACAAGTAGTAAAAATACCTTTCATTGTTTCCTGGAACTCTTCTAAGGATAATTTTTCTTTTGCCTGTTTTCTACTTAATATTCTTCCAGCTCCATGTGGTGCTGAATAGTTCCATTCAGGATTTCCTTTTCCTATTCCTATAATGATTCCATCTCTCATATTTAATGGAATTATAACTCTTTCATCTTTTTTAGCTGAAGTTGCTCCTTTACGTAAAATATGAAGTCCTTTATAGTTTTCTATATAGTTATGTGTACTTTCTATATAGTTCCCTTTTAAATAAGGAATATCAAGTTTTTCTAAAATAGTTTTTATTATAATTTCCCTATTTAAACAAGCAAATTTTTCCATTACTTCCATATCAAATAGATAATCTTCTAAGTAATTATCCTTTAAGTAACAGCTTGGATTAGGAATATGTGGATTTTCCTTTTTATATTTTTCTATAAGGTTTTCTCTTTCATCTGGTGGAGCATTTTTAGTTATATTATAAATATATTCTACTCTCTCTTTATTGCAAGTTTCTATAGCTATATTTTGATGATAATTTGCTACTTGAACTCCTAAATTTCTACTTCCAGAGTGAACAAATAAAATATACCAATCTTCATTCTCGCCAACTTCTATAAAATGATTCCCTCCTCCAAGAGTTCCTAAACTCAAATAAGCTCTATCCATAGATTGTTTATCTACTTTTGCCCTTAAATTTATTTCATATCCTTTTGTAACAAATTTTGATTTTCTTGCATTAATTGACATTCCACTTGGAATATTTTTTCTTATAATATCATCTAGCTCTTTTAGTTTTTCAGTATTAAATTTAAAGTATCTCTTATCTATTTTATAAGCTGCTATTCCACAACCAATATCTACACCTACATGATTAGGACAAACCTTATCAGTTATAAGCATAGTAGTTCCAACTACACAGCCTTTACCAGCATGATAATCTGGCATAATTACTATGTTATTATCATCAAATATCTTGTTAATTTCTTCAATTTGATTTATAGCTTCATAATCTGTTAGATTATTTGACATTATTCTATACATAAGCACCTCCATTTCTAACTTAATTAATTATATTTATCTTTCTTATCATAAGTTTTTAGCACAATAGCTCCTCTTTTTTTCTATACTTCTATTATATCATAATTTTAAAATTATTTTATGCATATAATAGGATAATATCCTATTATAAATTATACTAATATAGTAGTACTTTATAGTACCACTATATTCTATTTCTTTATATAAAAATTATATAAAGAAGGGATTGGACATTCAAATTCATTTCCTGTAAAGTCTAAAGCATGACTTCTTTTAGCTTGTTTAGGTGAATCATATATTGAAGGAATAGTGTCAACTACTATAAATCCATATCTTTCCCTTTTAGATAAATGCTCTCCTTTTTTTCTAATTTTAATCATATATTTATTTCCACTATATTTTCTTGCCTGTAAAACTTTAGCATTTGCAAGTGCTAGAAGATCTTTATTTTTTATTGCAGCAAATTGAAGAAAATTCTCTAACTTATATTTTTTCATATTTTCTGAATAATTTTCTCCCCAATCAAGTCTTAAAACACTATCTTTAACAATATCAAAGTATTTTTCAGCATTATTTTTATCTATTTTTATTGATTCGTAAGCTTCATTTATAGTAATATTAATATTTTCTATATCAGTAAATACCATAGGAATATCCATAGATTTTCTTTTTCCCATAGTAATTTCATTAAAAAAATTTTCTAATTCTTTACTTTTTTTAGAAATACTAAGCAATATTTCTTGATCTTTAGTATAATATATTCCACGAACCTTATTTACTCTTCTAGTTCTGCCAAAGTCTGTTTCTTCTTTATTCTCTTCATCAGACCTTAAACAAATAGTATTTTCTTTAATATAATCATAAAGTTCATCTCTTTTAATATAATATTCTCTCCAAAGAGATCGAGTAGACATTTTCTTTTCCATAATTCCTCCTTTATTGATTAAAATAGGATATTAACCTATTATACAATAAAAATTTAAAAAAGTACATATTTTCTTGTATTTTTCGGTGCGAAATGATATAATAAAAATATAAAATCGGTGCGAAAAATCAGAAGATGAGGTGTTACATGTTTAGTAAAGAGAAAGTTTTAGAAGAAGTTATAACCATTTTAGATATAAAAATAAAAAATAGTTATATTGATAATAGCTTATATAAAGCTAAAAAAATAATTAATTTTCGTAAAATGACTTCTAAAGTTCGTGAACTTGTAGATCAAATTATAATTCAACATTCTGAAACTGATGAAGATAAAGAATACAATGTAGAAGACTATGAAGATTGGATCTATGATAGAGCTATAATACATTTAATGAATAATTATAAATTATTAACATATACTGGAAAAAATGGAAATGATATTACTTGCTATTATGATAGAAACTTAGGTGAAGTAAGAAGTATAGAAGAATTAGAAAAAATAATAAAAGGAGCTAACTAATGGAAAAAAAAGATAAATCAATTCAGTTTTCAAAGTCTGGAAATGGAGCTATTTCTCCCAGAATTTCAATTCCTAATAGTTGGATTGAAAAACTAGGAGTAACAGAAGATGATAAAAAAGTTACTACTGTACAATTTAGCAATGGGGATATTCTTATAACTAAAGATTTTAATCAGGGGGAAATTATGAAAACTAAACTTATGGAAGAAGCATATCAATTTGGAGTTAATGCTAAAACTAAATTTATAAAGCTTAATAAAAAAGATAAAATACATTTTTATTCAGCACATATATTACAAGAAAATCAGAAAGAAAAAAATGATGTAATATATTACATCTTAAATATGTGTCTGGACCTAAATATAAATAGTGAAAATTTTTTCATAGACATTTTATTTGGAGATAAGCAATTGGTTCAATCTTTAATATCAGGATTAATGAGTTAGTAATTATATTTATTTATAGCGGACAAATTGTCCGTCAATGTTAGGAGGAAAATAATGGATTTAAATTGGAAAGGGTATATAATCCCAGTAATGCACTTAGAGGAAGATGATATTACATCTCATTTAGAAAACAGATTAAAAATCAAGTTTAATCACATTAAAGAAGAAAATGGATTAAAATATGGAATATTTAATAAAGCTGGATCTACTGTTGAATTAGTTACTTTTATATCTCCTAGAGATAATCAAGTAAAATCTGGAATAGTTTTAACAGTTAAGCAAATTGATACTTGGTATCAAGCTTATATGAAAATAGATAAAGAAGAATTAACTGATGAAGATATAAAAGAAATTCTATTTCTTTACCTTGATGAAACACAACTTTAAGGGGTAAAAAATGTTATCTGAAACTGAAATTATAAAAAGAGTCCAAAATCTTGCTATAAAATTAGGAAAAACTCCAACAAGAAAGGAATATATAGCTGAATATGGAAGTATATCAGGGTTCAATTTATTTCATGGATATAATGATATTCTTATAAAAGCTGGACTAAAAGTCAATCACCATAAAAACCTTAGTGATGATGAAATAAAAGAAATGTATATTAAATATATAAAAGGAAATGGAGTTCCTAGTTCAAGAAATATTCCTAAAGAATTACCTTCTTGTGATACTATACAAGACCGATTTGGTAGTTACAGAGCTTTTTTAAAGAGTATTGGATATGAGAGTCATCAAAAAAGTTATACCAAAGAGGAATTAACAAAGCTTTTACAAGATGGTATAGACAATGGTTCTATCAAATCAATGATAGATCTGAACAAGCCAGGTTATCCATCATACAATTGTTTTTACAATGTTTTTGGTGTCAAAACTTGGAAAGAAATTTTAAAAATTATAGATAGAAACTTAGAGTCAACTTTCGTGCCACATAAAAACTATAATTTTTCAAAAGAAGAACTTAAAAATAAATATATTGAGCTTTCTGAAAAAATTGGCAAAACTAAATCAGGAGCTAGTAAGCATGAGGTAAGAAAATACCTTGGATTTACTGAATCAGTGTTCTTTATAGCATTTAAAAAGCCTTTAAGTGAGCTTAGAAGAGAATGGGGATATACTCCTAGAAAAGCCAAAAAAATTTATACAAAAGAAATGATTCTGAAAGCACTAGAAGAGCAAGAAAAAAAATTTGGAAGAAAATTAACTTTGAGAGAAATAATGCAATGTAAAGAATTACCGTCACTTCCTACAATTTATATAACTTTTGAAACTACTTCAATGGAAGAAATATATAAAAAAAGAGAGTCTAATTAAAAACTCTCTTTTTATTTGCAACAACTTATTATATAAAATACTTACATTTGGATTCCTGGGTAAGCCCACATTCCTGAAGCTCTCATCATATCTCTATAAATAACAAGTTTTTCTTTTTGAGGAATGTTATATGCTTCTTCTAAAGAATTATAATCAAAATATACTAAGTTATTAATTTTATTAAGTTTTAGTCCTTCAGTTTCAGACATTTCTTTAAGCACAGCAGTAGCTCTTCTCATATGTGTAGCACTACTTATTAGAACAACATTTTCAGCATTTAAAGTTTTTAAAATTTTTGTAGAATATAAAGCATTTCCTACAGTATCCTTAGCCTGATCTTCAATGTATATTCTTTCAGGAGCTATTCCTTTTTCAACAAGCCAATTTTTCATAACGAAACCTTCAGTTACTCCACCTTGAGGAACTCCACCAGTTACAATTATAGGAAGTTCAGGATTTAATTTAGCTATTGCTAATGTTTGCTCCAATCTTCCAATTAAAGGTTTTTCCATTACTCCACCTTTTCCTAGAGCATATCCAAGAGTTACAATTGCTGTATTAGGATCAGTTACTTTATATGCTTTAGTTTCAAATTTGATATTTAGAGTATTTTCAGTTCTATCAAATCTTTCTACAAAACTAGCAGTTTTTTCAGGATTCATTTTCATTGAATTTGCTATGATAGCATTAAATTCATCTTCGTTTCCTAAAGCTTTATTATATCCAGCTAATAACATACTAGCTTCAAAGCAAGAAGGATATATCTTTAGAATATCTTTATAAGTTGCTAAAGCTTCCTCTGTTTTATTTTGTAAAATTTGAGAACTAGCAATTCCAAATCTTAAATCTAATCTATTTGGATCAAGCTGACTAGCTTCTTTAAATGAGTTTTCCACAACATCATATTTTCCTTTTAAAGTAATACCTTTAAAAAATTCTTTTTCAGCTTTTTTAAGATCTCCACCATGCCAATAGAAAACCATTCCATTTTGAGTTAATTGATTAATTTTTTCTTGATTCTCATAAGTTTTTGTAGAGGTACAACCAGTTAAAGCTAACAAAACTAAAATTCCTGACAAAAGTTTAAAGTTTTTCATTTTATCTTTCTCCTCCTATGTAACTCATAATTTATGTTCTAATAGGAGTATACTTCAAAACTTAGAATAGTCAATATTTACCAAAAAATTTTATTACCACTCTAATATTCTTTGCAAAAAAATAAAGTAAAGTATTAGAGTAATAAATAAAACAACATTTAAAAATATTGTTTAAAACATCTGATATAATAAGAACAAGATAATATTTTAAACAAAAAATAAATAAATTCTTTTTGGGCTAAGTGGCGGACAATTTGTCCGTTAGTTATTTTTAAGTTCATCTTCTTTATATTTAAGATATGCTATTTTTATTATATTACCATCTTTTTCAGCTTCTTCTAATTCAACTTCTATATCTGTTAAAAAATCAAAATTTTTATTTTTTCTTTTTTTTCTTTTAAATTCTCTTTCTTTCTTCTTTACATAAGAAATTAAACTTTCTTTTACCCTATCTTCTATACTAAATAAATGATTCCAAGTTGAGAGATATTCACTAAAATCATCTGGTGAAATATTTCCTAATATAAATTCAATTGAACAGTTATAACTATCCATTGATGAATCTTCTTCTACTATTAAATCATAAGAATCTAATTTTAATTGAGGATTTATATCAAATCCTATTGGAAAAAATTTTATATTTTTTTTGTTAAGAATTTTTTCACCTTTTTTAGAATTACAATCCTCACAAGATAAAAATATATTATCTGTATTCCAAGCTACAAAAGGATATTTAGCTTTTGGGATAAAATGTTCTAATGGAGATAATTTAACTGAAGTATTTGTATTTTTTAATTTATTAATACCACAAAATGGACAATAAATTTTTCCATTTAAAGAATTATACAACATCTCGTAATATTGCTTTTTTACACTCCCATTATCTTTAGAACTAAGATATTCCCAAAAAGCATTATCCATTTCTCTTAAAATATTAGTAAATTCAGTACTAAATCCATAATCTTTTAAGTTTTTATAAGAAATAAAGGAATCATAATCCTTTAAATAATTTTTAATTTCTAAGTTAGTCTTTATAATATTTTTAAACTTTTGTCTTTCTTCAAGCGAAATCTTACCTAAATACTCATCAAAAGATCTTATTTTCTTAGAGCATTTAGGACTGTTTTCAAAATAATCTTCTAAGATTTTTAAATTTTTTTCATAATCTGTTTCTTCAGATTTAGCAGCACTATGTAATACAATATCTATACTTTTAAAATAATTTTTCAAAAGATTAGAAGTAGTATTAAATTCTGTTTCATAAAATTTAGATTTATTAAAATAATACCACATTTTTATCACTCTTTTATTTTATTATTTATAAGTTTAATTAAATCATTACTATATATTGTGTCAGGAAATTTATAGTTTATTTCTTTCTTTAGATTTTTTAATTGTTCTACATCATTTGTTGCTTTTATTTTCATTCTAAATTCATTATAGGTTTTTTGGGCAATATCAGATATTCCAAACTTATCGTCAAATAATTTTTCTGTTAATGTAGAACTGTCTTCTCCAAAAGGATTAAAATTGATATTTTCAATTTCATAGTTCTCACACTTATATACTTGTATTTCTTCTAAGTCACTTATGAGTTCTGTACTATGTGTTGTAAAAATAATTTGATCTTTTTCATTTATAGCTTCTTGTAATAATGAAATATACTTTCTTTTTAAGTCGTTATTTAAATATTTATCTGGTTCATCTAATAAATATAAATTTTCTTCTTTACTATAATATTTTTCTGGAAATAAAGAAAATATATCAATTATAGATTTTTCTCCTTCAGATAGATCCCATTTAAATAATTTTACTGTTTCATTAACATAAAAATTTTGACAATAATCATATTTTAAATTAACATAAGATAAAGCTTTATTAAAAATAAAGCTATTTTTTGGAATAAAATTTTGAGAGTATTTATTTAAATTAGTTAAGAAATTTAAATGAATATCCATTCCTGGAATCATACTTATTCCTACTCCAGCGTCTTTGCCAAATGGTAAAGTACTTCCTCTAATTTGTTCTTTTTCCCTTGTTATTTCATAATTCATTCCTTTATTATCAAATTCTATCTTAAAATCAAAATTAGATTGATTAAAAAGAGTAAAATTTGAATTATTTAAATTATAGTTATTATTAAATTGGTTTTTAGAATAATATAAATTGATTTCAGTTATGATCGTAGATAACATTTCTAAAAATATAGTTTTACCTGTTGAATTTTTTCCAACAATACATATGATAGGAGTATCAAAAAAGTCAAAAACAGTTCCTTTTTTAAAACATTTATAGTCACTAAACAATTCTATTCTTTTAATTCTCATAAATCCCTCCTAGACTAATTGGCGGACAATTTGTCCGTTCATATATTTTTATAACTTTTTTTATATAATTCTATTTTCTTATCTTTATATAAAACTAAATCTTTAATTACCAATTTACTAATAGCAGAAATAAAAACTTCGATTTCTTCAAAATTAAATTTTGGTATTGATATAATATCAGATTTTATTTTAGAATTACTTATACTATTTCCCCAAGAATATTTATGACTTAAACTTTTTTTGATACAAGTTGCTAAAAATAGTTGATTAGATCTAGTTATTTTTTGATTTTTTAAATATAAAACTAAATTATGACTATCATTTGAGTAAAAATCTTTTTCTTGATAGCTTACTACAAAAGTTTTTCCTCCTATAAAAATACAATTCCCTTTTTCTATAAGTTCATCTTTATAAATAATATAAGTACTTACTCCATTATTTTCTGCACTCGCACATAAATAAGGAATGTTTCCACTATTAGGTACTATATCTTTAGATAATATATTTTTAGTATTTTTAATTTCAAAAATATTTGTAATATTCAATTCTTTTAAGTCTATATTTTTAAACTTATCTAATATTTTTTCTTCTTCAGTAGTTAAAATATAATCTTTTAAACCAGTAATAGTTAAATATGCTTCCAGCTCGGCGATTCGTTGAGCTTCCAGCTCGGCGATAAAAGATTCCATAAATTCAAAGTCTATTTTATTATTTTTTATTGGAAGTTGAATATATTCTTTTTTAACTTTTTCCCAACCAGCTTTATTAGTCCAAGCAAAATTTCCATATATTGTTTTTGATATAGCTGCAACTAAAAATAAATATTGATTGTCACTCAAATTAGAAATAATTTCACTCTTTACATCAATAGCATAGGCGTCTTGTAAAACAGTAAATTTATTCTTTTGGAAGAATGTTGCTCCTGTATTTGCACCATTTGCAGAAATTGAAATAACTCTTTCTAAAATAGTTGCATTTTCATTAGGAACATAATTATTTAACCCTTGATTTTGAATACCAGCAGTTAAAGCTGGTAATATATAATCTTTAGTAGGATAATTAGGTAAGTCAGCAGTTTTATAATTTAATGTTTTTGTTTTTAATTTTTCAAAAAGATTTTCTATTTTGTATTCGCCCCACTCAATATTATTTAATTTTTTATTGAGTGAGGCTTCTATTTTCCCACTTTTTCATCTTCTTTTTTTTCCTGTTTCAAAAGATTTGAAACTTCCCATGCTAAATAATCAGCTACTGTTTTTTTAAAATCATTTAATCCTGGTTTAGTGTCTACTGGTGCTGATTGATTCCAATCTGCTCCATTTTTAGGATCAATAGTTCCTTCATAATATTCTTCAGGTGTTAGTAAATTTAATTTTTTTCTACCAAATCTTACCAAATCAATAACTTCTTTATATCTTCCTCTAGCATTTCCTGTATCCTTTAAATTATTACTTGATTTTTTTCTATTAGTTCTTGTATATCCATCATTTGAAAAATCAATAAATTTTACTATTTCATCTTTTTCATGTGGTTCACCTATACGAAAAACATATATATTAGTCTGAACACTTGCTTTTCCTATAAATAAATCAATTGGCATTTTTATACTAGCTAAAAGCGTATTATGTTCTAATATTTTTTTATTATATTCAATAGCTTTTCCTGATCCAGCAGAATTTTGAATAATAATAGCTGCATATCCACTTTTCATCATAGAAAGAGCTTTTTCTACAAATATCATTCCATTTCCTGGTGCTGAATATGGTGGATTTAATATAAAAGCATTGGCAGGAAACTTCTTGTCAGTTTTTCCAAAACCATAATATCCTTCAAATTCTTTTAAAGAATCTTTATTGAGTATATTAGAACTTCCATCTCCCATTAAAATCATATTTAAAATAGCCAACATATATACACTTGAAAGAATTTCTAGTCCTAAAAGTTGATTTGCTTTTATTTCTATTTTTTTTCTTGCTAATTTTTCAGGAGATTTAATGCTATTTTTAGCGTCAATTATCATTTCATTCATAGCAGCTACAAGTAATCCAGCAGAACCAGTGGCAAAATCCCAAACATATGAATCTTTATTTATTCTTGCTAATTTTACCAATAAATTTGCTACATAAGATGGAGTTAAGACAACATCATTTAATTTATCTTGAGTAAATCCTAACCAACTATACATTTCATTAAAAAGTTTTCCTGTAAAATCAGTTGTTAATCCTATTTTATAATATATTCCTAAATCATCTACAATTTTAGTAAAAACTCTTTTTAATTGACTTTCTTTATTATGTGGTTTATTTATATTATCTGTAGTTAAAGTGTTTTGTAAAGTTCTAATTATCAATTTTTTCTTGCTGTCAGGAAGTTTTTTCTCATTTAAAAAAGATTTAATTTTGCTTAAAATAATATCTCCATCTCTAAATCCTTCTTCTTCTGAAGATTTTAAATCACTTTTTTCAAGAGGTTTAACTTTTCCAGGGATACCAATAGTTGCTATAATAGAAGAAGCAACTAAATATACACGATCATTTTCTCCTAATCCTTTTTCATTTTGATATATGTCATTATTAAGTTTTACTAAACTCATATCAATTTCTTTTTCTCTAGCTTCTTTAATTTTTTCAATTTCTTCTGGAGTTAATTGTAATTGTTTAACTTTTTCTATAAAATCATCAAAATTTTCTTTTTTTAAGAAAGAAAAATCCGTATATTCACCTATTTTCTGTCCAACTCCTAAATTACTTTTAGAAACATAATAAACTCCAATAGAATATTCAAGCTCATCTTTTTCATTTTTAAATCCTGTCATTCCAATAGCTATTATATCAGTATAACTTGTATGATGTAATAAAGCATTTGCGTAGTGAACAGCTCCATTAACAGCATATGAATTTATATTTTTAAAATTTGGTTCATTTTTAGAATTTTTATTTTCAACTTGATTATCAGAATTAAGTTTTACAAGCTTATCTTTATATCCTTTATATTCAATAAGTATAGGATAATAGTTTAAATTTTTATCTGAAATTAAAAGTTTAGTATCAGGACGATTCCCACCTGATCCACCATTTTTTGAAAAATAATCATTAAGTGCTTTATCTATTTCATCATTTAATGATTCTTGTTCTAATTTATATTGTAAATTATAACTTTTTAACCAACCATTTGCTAAATCTGCAATATTAGGTTCAACAGATTTATTAGTTTTTGTTGCCATTACTTTTATCTCCTTTCATTGTAAAAAAATTATTATTTCAGCCTTGTAATTTTCCTTTAAAACAAGTTTTTAGGTGATACTGGTAGAAAGTATCACCTTATTTTTTCATAGTTTTCTCTATATATTTTCTAATAGTATTAAAATATATGCTTGGAGAGTTTCTCTTCATTGTAAAAAGAAATTCAGGTGAAATTCCTTCTGCTTCTGCACATAAATTAACAGCTTCTTTTTCTACCTCTAATTTTTGCTCATTATCTAAATTTTCAAATTCAATTTTTAACTCATCTTTTGTTTCAAGTGAAATAATTTTATCTTCTAAATTGAATAAATTTAAATTTGCATTATCAGAAGTTTGTTTTTTCTTTTCTTTTTTCTCTTTTTTTTCAGATTTTTTTTCTTTTGTAGAGTTTGATTTTGTTTTTGTTTTTTTAGTATCTTCTTTAAAGTTTTTTAATATACCAGCAATATATTGTACTAAAGTTGTTTCAATTGGACTCTTTAGCTCATACATTGCCTTTAAAACTTTAATAGTAACTTCCTCTCCATTAGTGTTTAAAATCTTATTTAATCTATTATCCACTGTTTTCTTCCAAGCTTTTTGGATATAGATATTTCTTTTAGATTTTTCTATATATTTTAAAACATTAGGATTATCATATATGTCTTGTTCTTCCTCTACTACTGCTGGAGTAGTAGCATTTGATATAACTTTAACTTTTTTAGGATAGAATTTTATTGTTTTCCAGGAATAATTTGGAATAAACTCATATTTTGTTTCAATTCCAGAAATTTCTTTTACTTCATCTAATGCAGGTGTAAGAAATTTTTTAGTAAAATTTGTTTTAATTTCATAACTTTTAGGAAGATCAAAAAAAGTAAATATCTCTTCTTTAGTTACTTCTATTTCTCCCCTTTTAAGATGATCGCTAAGAAGGGAATACATTCTATATGTATATATTCCTTGAATTTTATCTACATGTAGTTCATCTAGTGGAGCATAAACTTCAGGTAGTATTAATAATTCTAATATTTCTCTTGGAATCTGATAAGTTAGTTCAGTACTCTTTGCTTTTTGGGTAATTCTAACAGAAGCTAAAATATTAGTAATTACCTCTATTTTTAAATTTTTTCTATCAATATAGTTAAAGCTCAAATAAGTTTTAACTGCTTCTTTTATTCCTTTTTTTAACTCTGTACTATTTGCTCCAATTGAATTAGCTAAAATAGTTAAGTTAATAGTCTTAAAGTTCATATTTTTTCTCAAAGCTATAAGTTTACAATGTTCTTTTATATCCTGGATTATTTTTTGTGCTTCTACTTGAGTTAAGTTTAGTTTTTCTTTATCTTTTAGTTCCAATAAGTTATTCCCTGGTAAAAACTTAGTAATACTTTTCTCTTTCATAGTATTATCAAATAATTCTCTTTGTTCAGACTCTATAAAAGATCTTTCTTTTATATCTTCAGCTATTGTTTGAGTAATTTCAAAAGCTACTTTTTCTAATTCTTTTTTATTTATTTTATCTACATCTATAGAAAAATTTTTATTATATAGATTTTCTAAAAAATCTTCCAAAGGTTGATTAGTTATTCTATTTATTATATTTATATAAGCTTCCCTATAAACTGCTTTTAGTTGTTTTTGAGTTTCTCTTTTTAAGGCAAATATTGCTTTTTCTACAGGTACTTTATAATATTTGCCTTTTTCTAATTTGAATGTGGCTAAAGCACTATGTTGATTTAATATAGTACTTTGTTCTTCTTTTAAATTAGCCTCTTTTAATATAGTTAAAGATGAAGAAGTTTCTTCAGATTTCTTTTTTTTAGTAAAATCATCAATATTCATTTTAGCTCCTCTTTAAATAGAATATAACTTTTAATAATTAATTTTTAGAAAATAGATGATTATTTGAAGACATAAATTCTTTTTTTAAAAGTTTAATTTAAAAGAACAACTATATTCCTGTAGTCTAAAGTTTTGGGGTTTCAGGTTTATGGTTTTCCGCCTATTCTAGCCCTTTAATTTCAAGGATTTTTAATAAAGATTAGATACTTTTAATAAAGGAAATATAACTTTTAATAACTCAAATCTTACTTTTAATCAGAATAATATAACTTCTAATAACCAAAATATAACTTTTAATAATGATATATTTTTTATAAATTTCATTATTTTATTTAGTATTTAAGAATAATATGATAAAAATATAACTTTTGATAACTATTTTTTTTATAGAATATTTATTTTTTAATTTTTTTTAATTATTTATGGAAAATTTTTTTAGATATAACTTATTTAAATATAGATAAAAAAGAATAACTACATTCTTTTTTGTAGTTTCAAGTTTTGGGGTTTCAGGTTTCTAGTTTTCCGACCATTTTATCCCTGTAATATCAAAGGTTTCTAATAGAAATTAGATACTTTTAATAATGGAAATATAACTTTTGATAACTTAAATCTTACTTTTAGTCACAATAATATAACTTCTAATAACCAAAATATAACTTTTAATCACAATATTCTCTATAATTCTATTTTTATCTTAATTAGAATTAAAGAATAGTATATAAAAAATATAACTTTTAATAATTAATTTTTTTGTTAAATTTAAACTTTTATTAATGATAGTTGGAGCTTTTTTTTTAACTATAAAAAATTAAATTTGATTTTTTAACCACAAAAATGCTTAAAGATATATGAGCTTTGGTATAGATTAGATACTTTTAGTAATAAGTTTTTTTTATAAAGAGAATATTATTTTCTAAAATATAACTTTTAATCATAACTTTTTTATGTTAGTTAATAATTTTTATTAAATATTTTATATAAAAACTCTTTCATTTTAAGCCTAAAATTGATAGAATATTTCGATTATATGAGCCTTATTTTTTTAGTTTTTTATGTTATTTATTATCGGACTTATATTTAAACCTTAAAATTTTTAATCTTAGTCTTTAATTGAATTTACTTGCTTTTTATGATACAATTAGTCTATAGATAATAATAAACTAAGCTCAAAGAATATTGAATCTAAAAAAAGTTCTTACAGTAATCCACAACTATGAGGACTTTTTTTATTTGTTCTCTTCAATATATTCTTGGATAAACTCTGTTAAGACATCTGTTAAAGTAACATCTTTCTCCAAGCAGATCTTTTTAAACTCCTTTTTAAGCTCCTCATCTATTTTAAATGTTAAAGTTGACATATTTAATTCCTCCTTCAATTAGTATGTTAGTATATACTAATATACTAACACTTGAAATAAAAAAAGTCAACAACATTATATTGTTGACTTTAAATAATTAACGACTTCTTGATCTACTATTTCTCCTTCTAAGAGGTTTTTTTTCTACCTTTGGTTTATTTTCAAGCTTTATTTTATTTATTTTTCTTTTATAAAAAACATACTCTTTTTCTTCTGCTTTTATATTTTTAATTATATTCCCATCTATTTTTAATTGTTTATTAAATCTATCTAAAAACTCTGTTTTTCCAGTTTTATTAATATATTCTTGCATTTTATCCCTATAGAAATTAAGCCTATATTCTAAAGCTTCAGATACAGTATTACTCATACTAAACTCACAATTTCCTAAAGTTAGATTAAATTTATGCAAGTCTTCTCCATAACCTACAGATATAGTAGTTTTATATTTATCTTTAGATTTATTATCCAGATCTAATATTTTTTCCAGGAACTCATATGCTTCTATTCCTGTTAATTTAGTTTTAGGTTCTAAATTAAAATTATATTCTGAAGAAAAGAATACAACATTGAAGTTCTCAAAAGGTGGTTTAATTGCTTCTATTTCCTTTTTTTTTTCATTTATTCCTTCATAACTTTTATAGACCATATCTGCTACTTTTTCTGCTTCAGCACACATTCTAAAAAAGTCATGGTGATCTGTTTCTAATATTTTTTTAAATCCATCATAATATGAGAAATGATTAATATGATCTCCTTTAAAATCTACTCCTAAATCACCTTTAAGAAATACTGTAGCTATTTCTACTATTAACTCTTCTTGTAATAAATTATTAATACTTTGATGTCTTCCTGACCTGTTTAAAGAGCCTGTAGCGTGGCACATTTCATGGATTAGTGTTTCTGCATAAGATTCCTTATTTAAGAAGAAAATATCATCTGGCATAAATAAATTATCAAATTTATCATTATATTCAGCTTCTTGTCTATTTATTTTAGTTATATTGCAAATAGAGTTTGCTTTCAACTGATTAATTACCTCATCTAAAGATTTTTTTTCTTTTTCTTCTTGTGGTGGCATACCTTCTATTTGTTCAGCATTAAATAGCATAAAGTAGCTGGAATATGGTTTAGGAAGCTTTTCTTCATATTCTACTATTTTCCCATTTTTATCTTTTTCTTTTACTTTCTTAGTAAATTCCCACTTTTCACATAAAGTTCCCTTTTCACCTTTTTTTATTTTCCATTTATTATCTTGTGCTTGTTTAAAGCTTACCCATCTGGAGTCCTTATATCCTTTTTTAGCCATTGTATAGCATAACCTTAACCTATTTACCCCTTTATAGTAAGAATCGGTTATAGGGTTTTCTGGACGCTGTAAAAGGCTTTTATATAAATCATCAGAAAATAATTTTTCTTTTTCATCTATATTTCTTATTAAACTCTCTACAATTTCCCTTCTGGTATCTCCTATAATTGCTATTCCTGTAACTTTACTATCTTTTTCTTCAATTTTACTATCAGTAACCTTTAAATTGTATATTCCCTCTTTTATATTGCTTTTATTTTCCCCTTTAAATACTCCTACTCCATCTACTTTTAAAATAACTTCTTCTTTTGTTACTGTTACTTGTTCCATTAAGTCATTTCTCATAAATTCTCTTGTAATTTCAGCAGTTTCTTTATTAGTTATTTTTCCATTTAATGTTACATTATGATCGTAAGCTTCAGTATAAAGAGTTAATTCTACTTTCTCTTTTTTACTCATTTCATTACTATATTCTAATAATTTATTAAAATTTTCTCTTTTTTTATCTTCCAGAAAGCTATTTTGGTATTCATAAGTTAATTTTTTTACTTTATCTCTATATTCATCACTTTGAGTATAATCTACTTCTACTTCAATGATTACATCATACACTTTAATATCTTTACTTTTAAAGTTTTCCATATATTAACTCCTCTCTTTCTTTTAAAACATGTAATCTAATAATTTATGTAATCCAAAAAGAAAAAAATAGCTTATAGCTGCAAATGCTCCTAATATAATAAAATCTAAGAATAGTAATTCTATTTTTAACATAATATCCTTCATTGTGTCCTCCTTATATTAACGGACAAATTGTCCTTTGGTTTTTTAAGATTATAAAAAAAGAACCTAAAACTAAGTAGCACAAAAATGCTATCTTAATCTTAGGCTCTCCGTTTCCCAGTTTCTGGCTTTCCTTCTATATCAACAAACTAATTTTCAATAAAAATAGTTATCTAAGTAGCAATAGAGTATCTCTGTTTCTCTCCTTACTTAGTACTTTTAGTTACTCATTAATTCATTTTTTTCTTTTATTATATCATAAAAAAATTGTATAAACAATTTAATATTTCACTTTATCTTTCTTTTGTTTTTGACCTAATTCTTGATCTTTTCTCTCTTCTTGGTTTTTCTTTTTTAGATTTAATTTTTTCTACTGCTTTAACTTTTTCTTCTGTATTTTCTTTAGGTTTAAGTTCTTTTTTCTCTCTATCTGATATTTCTAATAAGATTTTTTCTTGAAGATCAAAAGTTAATAATTTATAAATTTCTTTATTATTATAAATGTTTTCTATTGGATATTCTTTATGTTTATATACTAAATTAGTATAAAATTTATCATTAATTGACTTTTCAAAAATTGCTAAAATTTTTCTTTGAGTATTAGATTTTATTAAATTTTCTGTTATTTCATCTAAAAGTGTTACAGGAGCATACATCTTTTTAAAAAAATTAGAAACAATATTTTCTTGTTTTTCTCTAACTCCAAGTACAGCTGTATTAGTTTTTCTTGTGCTTCCTATGATTTTATCTGCTTCTATATTTATTTTTGAGTAATTATAATCTCCAACTGTTCCAATACTTCTTAAAGTTAATGGAAGTTGTGGAAATATTAAACTCTTTTTTTCTGTAAACTCTGATACCTTAAAATCATTTAAAAAAATTTTATTTGCTTTCATATTATCGTAAAAAGTATTTAATGGAATTTTTATACTTTTTCTTATTATTCCTGCTAAGTGCATAAAGTTTTTCTTTTCAAAAGCGATTTCAATACCGTTAATTTTTTTTAAAGTTTTTAAATTTTCTAAAGATAATTTCTTTAAGTTTTTATCAGACATTTCAGCATGTAAAATTAAAATTTCTTTATTTAATAACTTTTCTTCATATATTTTTAAGGCTTTTTTTATATCATCAAGTTGTTCTTGAGTTGGGACTATTCCTTCTTGTTCTTTAACTGACTTATTCATTACTAAAATCCCCCCTATGAAAAAAGCTACCTTATTACAGGTAGCTTCTCAAAAAAATTATTTACCATTTTACCTATTAACCTGCTGGTACAGTTTGTTTCCCTTTGGAGAAGTATTATTGTACGGCTCATTTTCTCCCTTTCAGCCTTTCATAACCCCTTATATCCCTCCAGCTATGCTACGTATATAAGTTTTATGATTTATCCCCAGTGTTTGTGCTTCATTCAGCTTTCAGGTGTAGGTAGCACCTGATACTCAGTGGTATTCTTCATCTGCCCCTTTCTCATTTTAATTATACCACTTCACCTTAGAAAAATCAAGGCTTTTTATCTTTTTTCCTCTCAATAATCTTCTCTTAATTTGATTTTTTCTTCTATCTGTGATATGATTAATATATATTTAAAGTTGTTTTTATTTTTCATATTTTTCACTTTTTTATATTTTATTTTTTAAATATTTTTAGTCTTTACTAAGTGGGGAATAATTCCCCATTTTTTCTTTCTTGGAGGTATTTTATTGAAAATTAAGGTTTATAATTGGAGAAATGACAGTTATTATTATTTAGAGGGAGAGATTATCAAAGAAAAATTTGATTCTAAAGGAGAAAAAGAGTTAGATTATAAGTCACCTGACGGCACTATCTCTAAAAGAAAATATATTCAAGAGTGCTATATAGCTGAATTTCAAACAATAGATAATCAAATAATTACCTTAGAACATTTCAGAAGTTATTGGACAAGTGGAAAAGAATTTCAAGAATCTTTTAGAGAAACATTATAATCACTTTCTTTATTTTTTCTTCTATGTTATAATTAGTTATACTTCTTTAAGTTATTATTTTTTAGAATGGTTTTAATCATTTCTATTTGACGTCGTAAAAGTGGGGATTATTTCCCCATTTTTATTTTTTATTTTTATTATCTTTATTTCTATGTTATAATACATTTGTAGTTTTTTTATAAAATGTTTTTACTAAATACATTAGGAAAAACAGCTTTGTGGATTAATCCAAAAAGGATAGAGAGTAAATCTCTATCCTTTTTCTATTTTAAAAAAATAAATAAAATTGACTTTTTATTATTTTAGGTATATACTTTGTATATACCTAAAAATTAAGGAGGTGCTTTTTATGTCATTAACTATATCTATTTCAAAATGGGGTAATGGACAAGGTATCAGAATCCCTAAAAGTGTACTAGAACTTTTAAATTGGAGTGATTGTGAAAAACTTGAACTTATTGCTGAAAATGATTGTATAAAAATAAAAAAAGTTGATGTAAAAAAAAGAAAAAATATTAAAGAATTATTTGAAAATTATAATGGAAATTATGAAAAAGAAAATATTGATTGGGGTGATCCAGTAGGGAAAGAAATATGGTAAAACAAGGAGATATTATAAAAGTAAACTTAAATCCGCAAGCTGGACATGAACAAGCTGGGTATAGACCTGCTGTAGTAATAAGTAATAACACATTTAACAGAATAGCGAAAATGGTAATTCTATGCCCTATAACAAATACTAAAAACAATTTTCCATTACATATACCTTTAGACACAAGAACTAAAACAACTGGTACTATCTTATGTGAACATATAAGGGCAGTTGACTTAGAAGCAAGACCTTATAATTTTATAGAAAAATTACCAGAAGATATTTTAGAAAATGTTATAAATATTGTATTTGCTGAAATAGAAAAAGAAAATTAATTTAAAAAGATAGAGAATAAACTCTATCTTTTTTTATTTTCTTTCCATTTCATTCTTATACTCATCTCTATAAGTAGCCATATAAACTTTTATTAATTGAATGAAATCACCATTATTTAAATTAGTATTATTATATGGAATGGTAGCTTTTGGTATTTCTTTCCTTAAATTTCAATTATTTCTAATCAAGAAACTAAAAATTTATAGAATATCCATTACTTTCTAACCATTTTTTACTTTCTTCTCTTTCTTCAGCTGTAACAAAATAAGAATTATATCTTGCTTTATGTAGTCCTATTAATATAACTTCATCTGAAAAAGAGTCTACTCCAAAATATCTCTTATGATATTTTTTAGCAGCTTCTACATCTAACTCTTTAATAAATCTTTTTCTTTCTTTTTCTATTTCCAGCATATTTTTAAAATTATTCATAATTTGCCACCTTTTATCTTTCATTTCCAGTTGCTCTGGATCTACTTCTTGTTGCTCTTTCTTTAGGTACTTCTTTTGGTTTAGAGTTTTCTACCTTTTTCTCTACTGTTTTAGCTTTTTCTGGAGCTTTAGTTTCCTTAGTTTCACTCTCTTTAACTTTTTCAGGTTCTATTGACTTTGAAGTTTCTACCTCTTTTTTAGTTTCAGAAATATTTTCTTTGATATCTATATTTTCTTTCTCTTTTTCATTTTTTTCAAATGCCATTTTAAACAAATCATCTTCTGTATATTTTGCCTTTATTTCATCACCAAGTTCTTCATAACGAGGTTTACTATAATAACTATTTTTTTGAGCATTTCTATAAGCTTCTAATACTATCTCTTCATTATTATTCATTGCTGGTGAAGCATAATGAATAGCCCAACAATCTTGTTTTAATGCTGTTAGAACTATATCTTTATCATTTTTTAACTTTTCAGGTAGATCATTTAGTGCTGCTGAATGAGTTTTTATTGCTGTTATTGCTATTTCTTTGTCCTCTCTTAATCTATCTGAAATATATTCTAATGCTTTTGCATTGTTTTTTACTGCTTCTAAAGCTATATCTTTATCATCTCTTAGTTTTTCTGGAAGATAAGAAATAACTGAAACATCATTTTTTATTGCTTCTAAAGCTATCTCTTTATTAGATCTTAATTTTTCTGAAGCATAAGCAATTGCTAAACCATAAGTTTTTACTGCTTCCATAATTACTTCTTTATCTTTTCTAAGTTCATCTGAAACATATTTTATATTATCTCCATTATTTTTTAGTGCTGTCATAACTACTTCTTTATCTGATCTCATATTATATGGAGTTAATCTAAGTGCCATTTCATCATTTTTTACTGCTTCCAATACTATTTTTTTATCATTTTTAAGTGTTTCTGAAGCAAAGTTAAGAGATACTCCGTTATTTTTTACTGCTGCTAATACTACTTCTCTATCATTTTTTAATGTTTCTGAAACATACTTCAAACTGTTACCATTTTGTTTTACTGCTGCTAAAACTAATTCTTTATCATTTTTGAGTGATGGAGAAGCAAAATTTAGAGAATTTCCGTTTTCTTTTACTGCTTCAAGCATTATCTCTTTATCCTTGGTAAATCTTTTTGAAGCAAATTCTATAGCCATTCCGTTATTTTTTACTGCTTCCAATGCTATTTCTCTATCTGATTCAAATGGTAAAGCATATTGTAAATTATTACCATGAGTTTTAACAGCTTCTAATACTACTTCTCTATCATATCTTGTTTCTATTGGTAATTTATCCAACATAATTTCTGTTTCTTTTACTAATAATAATGCTATTTCTTTATCTTTCAATTGTTCTTCTGATAATTTATAGTAATCTATTTCTGGACCTAATTTTTTTAATATTTCTTTATCCTTATATAACTCATCTGAAATATTATAATTAGCTACTCTAGGACTTTTTTCTATCATAAACAATGCAAATTCTTTATCATTTTTAAGTTTTTCTGAAGCTAAATAAAATGGATCTGGATATTTTTCTAAATAGGCTAACATTACCTCTTTATCATCTGTAAAGTTTTCAATTAACTTTTTTAAATCTAAAGATTTATTAAACTCTTTATTAATAACTTCTAAAATAAAATCTTTATTATTTTTTAATTTATCTCCTAATTGATTTGTCATATTAATAGAATATTTATCACATATTTTTGCTTTTTCATTACAATATCTACAAGCTTCTAGCATAACTTCTCTATCATTTTTTAGTTCTTCTGAAATATTATGATGGGTATTAAATCCTTTATAGTTATTTTTTAATGATGACAATACAAAGTCTTTGTCATTTTCTAATTTGCTTCCTACTACATAAAATTCATCTATTTCACTATGTTTAAAAATTTCGTTCATTACATCTTTACTGTCTATAGCAGAATTTGCATTTGCTATAGCTTTTCTTATATTAGGTAATTCTTCGTTTTCTTTTAATAAAGTTAGCATAAAGTTTTCATTTTTTTTTATTAAATATGGAACTTTATTTTCTATAAATTCTTTAAGTTTTTCTGTTTCTTCTAAATTATTAGGATCAATTTTTTTTATTTCCTCTCTTACCATTTCTATATATTTTGGAGTTCTTTTTTTTGCTATATAATTTTCTATTTTTCCAAGTGTTAAATCATAAATTCTATCTGTCATTGTATATTCCATCTTAATTTCCTCCCTCTTGAATTATAGCGGACAAGCTGTCCGCTATTTCTTTTATATTTTATTTTCCATTTTTATGATTTCTATATGCTCCATATCCTCCTTTAGCAGCTCCTCCTATTCCACCAAGGATAGATCCAACTTTTGCTCCTATTCCACCTGCTTTCATACTTCCTTTAAGTCCTCCATCTATAGCTCCTTCAATTCCTCCTTTAGTAGCTCCAGCAGCAGTCTTACCAGCAGTTACAGCTCCAGCAGCAGCCTTTCCTACTTTTGATATCCCCTCTCTTGCATTTCTTACAAGTTCACTAGAATCCCCAAATGAAGTCACTCCAGATATAAGAGTTTGTGCCATCTCATTTCCTTTCATTGTCATCATTGCCATCATTCCCATAGCAGCTAACCAATAAAAACTGTTTTGAACTGGATTATTACCATATTTTATTGGCTCTTTTAAAAATTTTGCAAAATAAAACATTAAATATTGAATTACAAATATTTTCATATTGAGATTTATTAATGTTCCTATTACTTTATCTCCAACAAATCTAAGCTTTTCAAACATCATAAATGGTACTAAAACTATTGTTAAAGAACTCATAAACATATATTCAAGTATTACTAAACCAATTGTTAAACATATTCTTGCAAATACAAATAATCCTATAATAAATCCTGCAAATAATGCCCATGTAGTTGGACTAAATAAATCTACTTCTTTTAATAATTGCTCTAATGTAACATATGCTAGATGTAAAATTTTATAAGGTAATTCTGATAATTTATCTGGATTATTTGCTGTTGCTACTTTTATAAAATATTGAAATAATTCTTGGATTAAATCCATTATATCTTTGAAAAAATATATAATTGCATATAAAAATGCCCATACTTTTATTTTTTCTTTTAGAATTACAAGCGGATTACTTCCAGCTTTAGCCAATAAAAGTGCAGTTGTTAAATCATACATAAAGAACCATAATAGCAATTGTATTGCTACAGGTTGTAAAAGATTAATTGTTCCTGAAAGATCTCTTTCAAGGTCTTCTAAAATTGTGGTTATAAGTGGTTTGTCCATTTTTATCACTCCTTAGTTTTTTATTTTAAGCTCTTATAATAAAGCTTATTTCTTTGACTTTTTATTAAATAAATGATAATATTAAATTAGATAGTACCTCATAGGTAGAAATGATTAAAAGTGTTGAATGATATAAGCTCTCACAAGCCGTCGTGGGAGCTTATTTCATGTTCATAAGGATTCAACACCCTTGTGGACAGAAGAATATAATCATTTCATTGGGAGGTTCAGTATGAACATCAGTATTTCTAATCCTGTTATAATTATGGACGGCGGAACTATTTTTCTATTTGTTATAGTTCTCATAATTATTATCTTAATTAAAAGAAATCAGTAGTGCTGACCTCGCACCCTATGGGGTTTTATTAGCCTTTATGGACTTTTTTAAAGTAAAATTTTATTTGATTTTTTCAGTAATTTAAGTTATAATATATTTGTACACACCTATAAGGGTATTATGTTTGGTTTTGAATATTATTAAGCTTAGGATAAAGGCTCTCACTTGTTGGGAGCTTTTATTCTGCCCTTAAGCAAGGCAGAAAACCAAACATAACGGAGGTGTACTATATGTACATTATTATCAACAACCTTACAATCAATGGAGGAATAGCGATCGCTTTCTTCATTCTTGCTTGGTGGTGGTATAAAAGTAAATAATTATAGTACCCTTAGCCCTTATGGGCTTTTTTATTTGAAAAATAAAAAAAGAGCCTAAAACTAAGTAGCACAAAAATGCTATCTTAATCTTAGGCTCTCCGTCTCCCAGTTTCTGGCTTTCCCTTTATATAAACACATTAATTTTCAATAAAAATAGTTATCTAAGCAGCAATAGAGTATCTCTGTTTTCTCCTCTTACTTAGTATTTTTATCTACTTATTAGTTCATTTTTTCTTTCATTATATCATAAAAAAAATATATAAACAATTTAAAATAATTCCCTTATTTAATTAAAAATAAGGGAACTATTATGTATTTATTATTTAATTGTTACATTTAGGAGAACAGATCCTCTATATACTCCTAGTTCTTGCTTTTCAGGCACATCTAATCTTCCTATTATTCTTACTAGATGTCTTTTATTTCCTTGTTTTTGAACTCCTGCTTGTAAATCTCTTGCATGAAGTGTTGCTCCGCTTGAGTTTACAAGTTCTGGTGTTGTTGTTGATAAACTAAATTTTACATTTGATATATCTTGGTGCATTTCTAATAGAATACTTGTTTCGGCTTTCTTATTCTTGCTTCCTTGGATCAATTTTCCAAAGTCTAGTATTCCATTCTTTAACATATCAAATGGAGCTTTCGGCACTTCCAATGTTATACTTGTATTACTTATTTCATTTACTCCTCTAATTACTCTAAAGTTTAACACTGTATTTTTATTTACCAACCAGTTATTTAGTCCTAATCTTAATTTTCCATCTTCTACTAATAGCGATAGAACTGTTCCTGGTAAGTCTATTGTTTGGTGCTTCAAGCTATTTTTTGAATCTATTATGTATTTTTGTGTTGCCCTCATTGTTTCACATTGAACTTCTAATATATCTCCTTCTTTCATAAATGGAATACCATAACCATCATTTGATTTATACGATACTCCATTTGGAATAGGAGGTTCTATTCCACCAATATTTGGTGCTGTTAAAGAAATTCCTTGGAATCTAACTATATCTCTTATTGGATATTTTTCAGTAAATTTTAATGTTGATGTTCCTTCTACTCTTCTTGGAGCTTTGATTGTCATTCTATGTTCCATAAGTTCAACATTAGTATTTTTCTTAGAATTAATAGTAAGTACTCTATCAGGTTCTAATACTCCCCAAGAAATTAGAGCTAATCTTATTTTCCCATTCTCAACTTTAAATTTAAAGTTGATATTTCCTAATGTATCACTTTGTTCTGGTAAGTTTCCTCCAGCTCCAATAGTATATTTTTTACCATTTATTTCTAAAATATCACTTTGCTCTAAACCTACTAATCCTTTTCCAGAAGTTTGTGTAAGTTTAACATCTCTTAGATTATTCTCAAGAGCAATATCTTTTGGAGAGTTTATATTACAAGAGTTAAACGCAATATATTCAGGCGAAGGATAATATTCCTTAACTTCTAAAACTGATTCCCCTATTACTTTTTCAACATAAGGAACTGTTAAATTAATTGTATGATTCATTACATCAGGTATTTCTTTATCTTTTACTATTTTAATAGTTATAGGTTGTGGCGAAGGAACTTTTAATCCATATTCATCAACTCTTAACTGAAGTTTTCCATTTTCAACTTTATATGATAATGTTACTTTATTTAATTCTAATTTTTGTTCATCTAAATTTGATGAAGTTAAAGTATGTTTTTGTCCATTAATTTCTAAAGTATCTGTAGGATCTAAATGTAATATTCCATCTCCAGAAGTTGAAGATATTTTTACTCCTTTTGGAGAATTTAATAGAGACAATGGTTTGATAGTATCTATTGTACAAGAATCAAATTTAATATATTCAGGTTCATAATTTTCATCTACAATTAAATTAGATACACCATCAGCTTTATGTATGAAATCATCAAGTTTTACATTTAGCACTTGGGCTATGTCAATAGTATTATCACCATCACTATTATCATGGTAAGGATCTCCTGTATGTCCAGTAGCGTTTATTGTTATTAAATAATAATCAGGCAAAGTTATATTCCAATTTATTTCTGCCCAACTTTTAGTTGAAGCACTATATGAAGTTAATCTTCCTAATGCTGGACTTGTATAAACTAAATTTCCATTTTTATTATATCCTTTTATAATTACATGAAGATTTCCTTCTCTACTTTGTGTATGTCCAACTTTAACTTTATTGGTTCCTGAAACTTTTTTTATAAAAGTTTTATTCCCATATTTAGATTTACTATCAAAAATTTCTTCATTAAATGCTCTGTCTCCCCAGCCAATTGCATCAAAATCTTTATTAAAAAGCATACCTAGATTATCACTAAAAGCAAATAAATTTATATCTTTTTTCTTTATATTCCCTTTTAGAATTTTCTTTATTTGATATTGTTTATCTAATATTCCTATGTATACTTGTTTTGGAATTTTTGAATAACTTACTTCTATTTCTGATGTAGTTCTTTCATTAGTAACTGTATATTCTAAATCACCATCTTTTAGGACTTTTTGATTCAACATTCCATTGATTTTTCTTCTTCCATTTGTTGTTGATATTGATGGAACTTCTTGTAGTTCTTCTGATAGATAAATCTTATCTCCTGGTTGAATCTCATACTCTATATTATCTAAACTAAAGTATATCTTTTTTTGTTCTGGATTATGTAAACCTTCTACCTCTTTACTTTTAATCTTAGTAATAGATAAGTTTAATTCAGCTTTTTCCTTATATCTTTTTAATGTTTCTGTTTGTGTTACTTCTTTATCTGGGTTCTCTGTTACATATGAATGAGGGATTTCTGCAAATACATTGATTGCAAAAAATAGCATTACTAAAAATACTTTTAATATTTGATTAAGTCTATAGCAGTACCCCCCCCCGTTCATTTTTTTAACACTATTATTTTTTCTGAACATTTTTCTCCTCCTTGACTTTCAAGTTAGATTTTTCCTTTTCTAAATATTTTTTTATTTTAATAGCAAAAGATTTATTTGGATTCTTTTCTATTATTTCTTTTAATCTTTCATATTCATCTTCACTTTCAGGTACAATATTTATTATAATTATATTTGGATTAGACTTATCTAATTCCATTTTCATTTTCATATTTCTATCAGTAGCTGCTTGAGCAACTACTGATAATATTAATAACAATGATACAATCAATTTTTTCATTTTTGTTCCCCTCCAGTTTGTGGAGTTTCTATTTGTTCTACTTGTCCTGGAAGTTGTGAATATTGAGATACAATAATAGGTACATACCCTATATATTCTCCTTCTATTATCTTTGCGTCTTCACCTTTATCTATATCTCTTTTATTTAATAACGCATAGAATTTTACATGTTCTGTTTCTTGAGTAATAATCAACTCTTTGTTTGGTAGTTCCATTCCATATTCTTGGACTTTTATCCATTTTTTCATATTAGTCATAAGTCCTGACTTTGGAAAACTAAAAACTAATTTTTTTCCAAAATCTTCTTTCTTTGCTGTAATTTCTAATACTCCATATCCTGCAATTTCTTCAGCTTGTAACATTCTTGTATTGAAATATTCATATCTTAATGGTTCTAATATCTTTATTTCTACTTTTGCAAATATGGAAGTACTTAAAATAGTTAGAAAAAATAGTAATAGACATTTTTTCATATTTACATTCCTCCTATAATAGTAAAAAGTTTATATATTCCTAAAATCAATAAATTAGGAATTAATACTGCTAAAACCAACAGAGCTATAAAAAATATTTTCCAATAAATTATTCCATTATTCATTTTTATCACTCTTTAACTTCTATTGTCATATAAACTTTTTTCTTATGAGTTCCTTCTTTAGATATTTTTGCTCCATCAATATAGACTATATTGTCTTCTATTATTCTTGTATTTAAGAATTTTGGAGAATAAATTCTAGTATCTATTGCTCCATCTTTGTCTATATCTATTTCAGTTTCACTGTATTTAATCTTATAGTAATCTTTTCTTTCAGGTTCTTTATTAAGTTCAATATCAAATGGAACTTCTATTTGCTGATCGTCAATTACCATAGCTTCAATATCAACATCGCTTACTATTTCTAAAGGAACATTTACCTTTAATCTACTTTGAAGCATAACTGTTGTATTATATTCAAGTTTTCTTATTCCTCCTTCCTCTACTTTATCTTCAGTAGGAAGTCCAGGAACTTGTGGAGTATCAGTTGGTAATTGTGGCATACCATCATTTTTTATAGCTGGAGCTAATGGTAATGCTGGAATTGTTTCACTATATGATATTCCACTAACTAATAACATTAGCATTAATAATATCTTTTTCACTATCTTCAACCTCCATTGCTTTTGAAATTAATATTGCTTTGTCTGTAACGTTGAATACGAAGACATTTCCATCTTCATTTTTTTCTACATATGAAAGTTGTACTATTTCATTTATTCCTTTTATTGAATAATCTAATCCCATATAAGTAACTTCTAAGAAGTATTTCTTAGGTAGTAATCCTGAAACCTCAAACACTCCTGTTTCATCTGGAATTGCCATATCTAATACTTTTCCATCTATGTCTTTTACTTTAACTAAAATATTGTCATATACTCTCATTTGTTCCATAGTACTCATTCCAAGTATTTCATCTATTTTTACAATACCTGTTAATGAAATCATTGGTTTTACTGGAATATATGCTTCTATTGTAGCTGTATTTCTTCCTTTTACTTGGATTTTATTATTTCCTAGTAAGTGTGAAGGTTTCTTTAAAGTAGGTTCAAGTTCATAAATTACATCGTTTGGAACTCCATAGAACATTGCATATCCATCTTTATTTGTTGTTTTTGTTTGATCTCCAATTTTTATATCAACATTTTTTATAACTTTTTCTTCAGGATCTTTTTTATTATTATTGTTTATATCCACAAAAGCTATTGCTTTTACTGGTGAGCTATCCATAGATCTAATATTTTCTTTTGGTTTTCTTAGATCTGTTATTCTGTCTATTCCTACTTTATATTCTTGGTTTCCTTCTTTATCTCCTCTACTTTCAAAGTTAAACCAGTTATTGTAGTTCAAGTCGAATCTAAAAGTTAGCATATCTTTATTTTCTTCAGAATACCTAGCTTCTAAAGTATAATCAAATAGATCATTACCATTACTAAACATACTCAATGCAACTTCATAATCTTTACCATTATTTTTCCATTCATTTTCCCATCTTAAAGTAGTACTTCTAAATCCTGTATAGTAAAGATTTACTGAATAACTATCTTTTTCTTCCTCATCATTAGATTTTTCCATTTGAGTAGTTAATAGGAAGTTCTTATATGACTTACTATATTCAATACTATATCTATCTATATTTTCTTTATCTGTTTCTCCTGAAATTTGATCTCTATATTTTTCTCTAATTTCATGTTCATATTCTAAGTCTAAAGATTTGAAAGCTCTATATCTAGCGGAATATCTAGTTTCACGCTTGTCATCATAGAACTTTCCATAATTTTCTTGTTCAAATTTCAATCTTAAATCATTAAGATCAATTTGCCCCAAGTAATCATATTTATAGTCATCTTTAGTATTTTTTAAAGTTACATCATCAATATATTCATTAAAAACTTGTTCTCCTCCTACTTTTAATGTAATTGGATAAGATTTTAATGAATCACTATAAATTACTTCTCCTCTTCCACGATCTAAATACTTATATTTTCCATTAATATCTTCTGGATCTCTGTAATAAGTTGCTCCAACAGTTATGCTTTCTGTAAGTCCATAGTAAGCATTAGCATAAATAGAAGGTTTCTTAATATCATGGTTTTCTCTAATGTTGAAGTCATATTCAACTTCACCTTTGTTTTGTTGATTATAGTCAGAAGTTGTATTTATAACCTTTTTAAAAATCTTTCCATCAGGAGAATATATTTTCAATGTATATTCTCTATCATCTTTAACCTCTTTATTATTAAATACAACTGTTCCATTTTCTGCTGTTTGTATATCTATTACTGTTCCTAGATAGATTAACTCTACTCTTGATCCTATTGGAACATTTTCTCTTATGATGTAATTTTTATCTCTTGTAACAAAATATCCCTCTTCTTTTCTAAAGCTAATTTGATTTTCTCTTGCTCCAGATTTATTGAATGAATAGTTTGCAAGTTCTAAAGTATGTTCTTTCCAGATGTCATCATATCTTAATTTAACATCTCTAAACATATGTTCTCTAACATCATATTCTGCTGTTAATTCTCCATATAGGAAAGCTCCTTGGTATTCTAAATTTGCTTCCCAGTCACTTTCAAACCCTTTCTTATTCTTATCTTGACTATTTTTATCTTTAGTAAAGATTTGATTAACTTCTGTTCTTAAATATCCAAGTTCAAACATTTTATTATTGTTTGTATACACAATATCATTTACTTTGTTTTTTTCATCTAACATCTTAGATGAATTTTTTAGTCTTATTTGAATCTCTTCTGGACTTGCAAAAGAAAGAGTCATATTTACTTTTTGTCTTTCAGTATTAATATTTAAGTTATTTAAAAATAATTTTTTAAATAATCCTTGCTCTAAATATATTTCTCTCTCATCTAGTTTTAAATCTTTATAATCATGTTTTATTTCTTCATCTGCCTTGATAATTTTATCTTTTCCTACATTAATTGTTATTTTTTCAAGGGTATCTCCTAATTCTATTTCAATAATCTCTTTATCTTGTTTAAAGTTTTTAAAGTTTAAAGTGTCTAAAAATGAAAAAAGAGGAAAATATATCCTTTCCTCTTCAATAAATACAGGATATACTTTATTTTTGGCTTCCCCATTTACAAGAAGGTTATATAAAAGTTTCCCTTCATGCTTATATTCATTATTTAATATCTCGTATTCTTCTTTACTTATTATTCCTTGGTTTTTTAATTTTTCCAAAGATGGATCTGAATTTGAATAAGAAATAGATGAACAAATAACAATTAAGGATAATATCATTAGTTTTTTATTTAACATAGCTTCTCCCTATAGTCTTTTTTCTAATATTTTATTTCCTTGCATATCTAACACTAAAATCTTAATTTTGTTATTCTTTAGACCTTTTAATTCTATTGTTTTACTTATTTCTTTCTCTTTATCTTGTAACAATCTAACAGAATCAACAAAAACCTTATTTTCGCCTTTTAAATCGCTTAAATAGACTTCAACTTTTGTCCTTATTTTTCCTATGTTTTTTAGTTCTAATTTAAGCTTATTTTCAGTCAAACTTAAATTTTTTAACTCTATTTCTGGTTTTAAATCTCCTACAAATCCTGCTATCTCCATTTTTAAATTTGTATAAATTTGCACTGTTGAATTTTTCTTTTCTGATGTAGGAATATTAACTTCTTTTATACCAAGAGTTGAAATATATTCTCCTTTTTTTACTTCATTAGGAGCTTCAATCAATACTTTTATCTTACCTGTTTCCCCTGGAGATAATTTTAGTTCTCTTGGATAATACTCAATCCAAGAAGTCATATCATTTTTAGCTTCTGGAATTTTTTCCGTATAAATTCTGTAACCAATTGGAGAATTTGTTACATTGGTAATGTGATATTCTTGAGTTGCCCCTCCGTTATCTATTCTTTTGTCAAAGATTACTGGATCAACATTCATATATGAAAAAGCACTTAATGAATGTAACAAAATTCCTAAACTTAGTAATTTTAATTTCATCTTTTTCCCCTCCTTTATTAAATATTTTGAAAAGGAAATGGTATAAAACCATTTCCCCTTTAAAACATCTAAATTGGATAATAAAGTGTCACTATTTGTAAAATATTATTTAGACTTATTTTACAGTTAAAGAAGCTGCAAATGTTCCTGTTCCAATGTACATTCCTCCAACACCTTCTGTTCCTGCTGGAATTACTGATTGGATAAGTGTTCTCATTTGAGTATCTGTAGCTTTAATTTTTCTAGTTCCTTTTATGAAGTTAAGTTCAGTATCCATAGTTACTAGATTATTATTTTCATCTGTTGAAGCTGATAATTTTTCAAGTTTTAAGATATTAGTATTTGCGTCATAGTTGTTGTTTGGTAACACTTCGAATTTACCATCATAAGTTGTTGTTCCAACTTCTCCATCTTTGTTAGCAGAGAAAGCATATCCATCAGTTCTTCTAAGAACTACAGTTTTATCTACTACTGATCTGTTTAATTTTCCTGCAATTTTAGTTCCATGATCGAAAACGATAGTATCATATAGATTTCCATTTTCATCAAATAGTCCTAGTTCTGGACCTCTTGGAATAACATTAACTCTTACTTCAAAAGGAACCCCAGCTCCTACTGAATCTCCTGTTTGTGTTGCTGTTAAAGCTGAATCAACTAATTGTTGAGTTGATGGAGCTGCTAGTGCTGCTGTTGCTGATAAAACACAAAATGCTGCTAATAATAGTTTTTTCATAATACATTCCTCCTATTTTTTTTATTAAATGAATTAATCATTAACTATCTAACTTTTATAGATTGTCCTATTACTTTATAATTGTTATAGTCATAAAAAATAATATTTTTAGCTTCTTTTGGAACTTCGATATTAAATATTGTTCCGTTTCCATTAAAAAGTCTTCCTAGAGGTTTTAAATCTATAATGTTATTAACTTTATCTGTATAACCTACAGCTAATTCAACCCCTCTTCCCATATTATTTTTTATATGTGCTTTATAGAATTTTTTTCCATCTTGTTTATAGAAATTATCTGTTACTATATCAAATTTATCTTTCATTTCTCCTGAATAAGCCATCATTTCTACTTGCATAGCAATTTGCATAGAAACAGAAGAATCAATTTTACCTTTTTTTTCTTCTTCTATCTTAGGCATTTTTACAGGTTGAACTCCTAAAATGAAGCTATATTCTCCTTTAGGAAGTTGAGTTTCTTCCACATACACTTTAAATGTCTTTTCTGAAAGAGGTTCAACTGTAAAGACTTTGGGATAGATGGAAATTAGCTTTGATATATCTGTATTTTTACCAGTAGATTTTACAAATGCTTTAAATCTCATTATTTCACTACTTGTATTAGTTACAGTAAATTCTTGAAAACCATTTCCTTCATCTATCCTTTTGTCAAACCCTATAGGACGGAGTTTCATAGCATAACTTGCTGTAGACAAGATAACTAACAAAATGAATAATAAGTACTTTATTTTTTTCATTTTGAACTCCTTTTTAATCTAATTTATTAATTAAATATTATCTTCCAACTTTAAATTTGTAAGTTGCTCCAGCACCTAATGCAAATGAATCTACATCTCCTGCTGTTACTGAATATTTAGCATTAACTGTTAAATCTTCAACTGGTGAATAAGCTACTCCTAATGCTACTGATTGAGCATTTCCATAATGTCCAATTCCAGCTCCAAGAGCCATTTCTCCAGCTTGTACATTTTGGAAGTCAACTGCGTTCATAGCTGCCATTAGTGAGAATCCTTTATTCATTTTGTTATCTAAGTTATCTACTTTCTTTTCTAGCCCTGATATTCTTCCTTCATGTTCAGCAAATTTATCTTGTAGAGCTGTTATATCTTGTGTATTTTTATCTATTTGAGTTTTATTTGCTGCTATATTTTCTTTATTTTCATAAACTTCAGCTTTAACTCCACCGATTTCTCCTCTAACTGTATCCATTTCTTCTCTAACATGATCACCTAATTCAGTAACTTTTCCATCTACATAATCTTTATCTGCTTTTCCATTTATTTGATTTTGTAAGTCTTTATCTGTTGCTTCTAGGTTTCCAAGGACACCAGTTCCTTCAGCAAATAATGTATCATTTAAATCTTTTATTTCATTTTCTAATTCAGTATCTTTATATTCTAAATTTCCAAGAACACTTTCTACTTGAGTTAGTTTATCTTTAACATCTCCAAAATTCTTATCTACTTTTTCATAATTACTTCCTTGATCTTCTGTACCAAATCCAACACTTTCGTGAGTTAGTTCAAATCCATACCCAATAGTTGATAAAGTAGCCATTAAAGCTACAACAAATAATTTTTTCTTCATAAAAAAATCCTCCTCTTAAATATAAAGTATCTGTTAACTTAAATTTATATGAACCACTCCTAATCCTTTGTAGTATAATA
>OGGP01000378.1_pt1 | contig 31303 bp, 29 predicted proteins | sample 1571261 | NCBI WGS metagenome assembly OGGP01 (sample SAMEA2581968, study PRJEB24529) | metagenome | biome: Human gut stool | place: China | collected 2011
AACTGGAAGAAACAGATCCTGAATTTCTGACAATGGACGAGATTAAAATCATTCTCGCTAAAGAGTTCACAATTAAACGAGTAGAACAGGTACGTGACGTTTTTGTCTTTTGCATTTTTACTGGCTTGGCGTTCAGCGATGTGAAAGATTTATCACCCGAACACTTGGTAAAAGACAATAAAGGAGAACTTTGGATAAGGAAGAACCGCCAAAAGACCAAAATCATGTGTAACATTCCTGTGTTACCTGTGGCAGCTTCCATACTTGATAAATATAAGGATGTGGCAGAGTGTACCGGAAAACTTTTGCCTGTATTAAGCAATCAACGCATGAACAGTTATTTGAAGGAAATTGCCGATGTGTGCGGAATTCATAAAAATCTTAGTACACATACCGCCCGTCATAGCTACGCCACAAGCATTTGCCTTGCAAATGGCGTGAGTATAGAGAATGTTGCTAAGATGTTAGGTCATGCAGATACAAGCGTAACAAAACACTATGCAAGGGTATTGGATCAGAATATTTTCAAGGATATGCAAAAAGTAAATAGCTGTTTATCAGAATTAACTATATAATAAAGGTAATAGGCAATATAGAAAAAGGATTGGGAAGAATGAATTTCATTTTCTCAATCCTTTTCTTTTAAGGTAAGTTTTCCAAAACTCAATATGAAGCATTGACAAAGGTAAGTTCCGCATTTAGCCTGTTCAAGTCCGAGCCTTCGGTTTGAATAAAAATCTTCCTCTCCATTTCATTCCGAGCGTATTTTTATCCAAAGACTTGCACAGACTAAATACTTCACTGGAAAAGTCAATGATTCAAATTAAATTCCGAAAAACAATGTTTTTGGCTTGACAGGTTACTCTTTCCAACTTTCAAAGTAGTGCTTTTGGAGCAGTTTATCAATATCACTCTGACGGTAGATGATTTTACCTTTTATCTGGATAAAGGGGATTAGACCTGTATCTCTCCACTCTTGCAGGGTTCGCAAACTGACATTCAGTTTCTTGGAAACTTCATTATTAGAAAGAAAGCGTTCCCCGTTCAGGTGGGGCTTGTAATGCTTGACTATAGACTCAATGCCGTTCAGCATCGAATCAAGCGAAGAAATAAATTCTTTGACTTGTGGGGTATCTTTATTTATTAATTCCATGATTGAAAGATTGTTTTATTGAAATCTTGATTTCAAGATAGCTAGATAGCCGGCTAGTTACGCAGATAGTCGCCCAAAGATGAAATGTTAAGTATATCTTTTGCCAGATCATAATCTACATAGAGCCGTTTGGATCCAGCAATAATAAAATACTGGCTACCATCTTGCTGTATCTCATAAGTAGCGAGTGAAGCCTGTTTAGTGGTTTCCGATACATATATAATAGAAAGAAGGTACTCTTTATCGCTCCGATAAATGATTATCGTAGGATTCAGATTAACGCTTTCCCATGTGCCGACAATGGAAAACAGGTTGAAGGACGGGTAATCTTCTTTAGTTCTTTTCATAAGGCATAATTTGTTTGGGTGATTGATTTTGTGTTTCACTGTCCGCAATAATTCTTTCAATATCGGAAGACTTGTAAAAAATCTTACTCCCGATTTGAGAATAAGCCAACCGCCCACTACTTCGGTAATATTGCAGCGTTCGTTTACTAAAGCCCAACAACAGGCAAACTTCCTGACTATCCAGCCAGTTTTCTACTTTCTGGGTATGAGTGTTACACAAACTTTCTATCCGTTTGGCAAACTCGGTGAACCGTTCGCAGACACACGAAAAAGTTCTTTTTTCAATGGTTACTACTTCCATACTTTCATTTTTTAATGGTTTATAAAACATGTTGATTAAACTTTCACCAGCAAATGAAAGAAGAATCAAGAGACGTTTTCAAAACTGTCTGGAAGTGGTAGAATGTGACTATATATGGCTTCTTCCAAAAATTTAAAAGCCAGATATATAATTGAAATATGCTTTGTTATTAGGAAATACTAGATTAATATCAAAAGTAGATTTTAAGTCTCCACACCTGCGCTATGCTTCGGGTTATATTCTAGTTTAAGACTTGCACAAACTGGATAATACACTGATAGAGTTAATGTTATTAATCCGTCTCAGAAAAAATATTTTATTGAATCGAGCTGTTTAATAAGCCCAACCTTTGAGCAATATTAACAGCTTCAATAGAATTGTTTGCTTTTAATTTTAATAGTATGTTTTGCCTATGAGTGTTTATTGTATTGATACTAACATTTAAAGAGTTTGCAATTTCTTTGCTTAATAAGCCTTGTTTCATTAATTGCAAGACGCTCAACTCCCTATTGGTCAATGGTTCTTCTAAGGTATCTGACAAATCAATAAATATCTGTTCTCCTGTTTCAAAATTATATAGGTGGCTTTTGGTTATTTCTGATTCATGACTTGCATCAACATCAATAACCGAAAGCATAAGCCAAATATTACCAGATTTATCCAATTCTATTGCTTGCTCCTGTTCAATAATACGGATATATTCACCACGTACATTTTTTACTCTCATCTCATGTACCATCTTGTGCTTCATTTTTTCTTCTGCGGAAAGACTACTTAATAAAGAGTAGATTTTCTTTCTAACAAGCAGGCCGTAATATATATCACCCGGATGAATAATTTTTAAGACTGGTTCATGTCCATTGATAAATAACCTTTCAGAGTCAATTCCGTATGATTGAGGGATATTATTTGATACAAAAACGAATTTTTTAGTGCAGCAATCAAAGACCAGCACAATACTATGAGTTAATTCCGACAATTTGAGCCAATCTGCTCTTTTCCGTTCTATAACAGAGTAATCCAACTCATTGATAAAAGCACTTGATGTTGGCAGAATATTTTCGACTGCTTTTTCTATTTTATCTATTGATTCATTTTTCATACCTCACATTTTCAGTCTATTAAGTCTTTCCTCATTATAAATGACTATTGTAACAGTTAAGGCTTGCCTATAACTTTGCACAAAGTTAATAAATTAATAATGAATAACATGTGTAGGGTTACATATAGTTATTCATGCCAATAATAAACAATTAAAAACTATCAATTATGATTCAGAAAGTTAAGCTAACAACACGTGAAGGTAAAAAAGTTATGGGCTACCGAGTTACTGTAACTTCGGATTTTCATTCTAATATAGAGAATATATGGGATAAAATTCAAGATGTCAATACTCTGAGAGAGATTTGTAAACCTAAAGCTAGTTTTATTGCTTGTGATGATTCTCCTATACAGTGGAAAGAGGGCAAAACTTTTGTTTTCAAAATGTACTTGCATGGATTTTTACCAGTAGGTAGGCATACAATTAATGTTGTCAAGATGGATAAAACGTCACGAGAAATAGATACAAAAGAATATGATAATACTGTAGTCATTTGGAATCACTATATTAAGATGGAAGAAATAAGCCAACAAGTAACCCGATATACTGATACTGTGGATTTATATGCAGGTTGTTTAACGTCTATTGCTGCATGGTGGACTTTAAAATTCTATAAGCATAGACAACGTAAATGGCAAAAGATAGCTAAGAGTTTATAAATTCATATAGAGCGATAAAAACAGAAAGCCATGTCAGATTGGGATTTAACTGAAAAACGTATATATAAATTGCTAAGACATCCATACCAATTAGATAAGTCTGTTGTTGAAGATATGGCTTCTGCTTATTTGGAATTTGTGGAGGAACTCTTTGATTACCTGAATAGAATAGGTGACAATAAAATACGTATTAGACAGCTTAATATGAGCTATATTGACTTTGGAACACTTAAAGCGTTGGAAGAATCATGTCCTACAGAAAACAGTAAGTTGAAATTGGTTTTTCTAGATAAGTTGTTATCGTTGATAAATATGGAACAGGAATTAATTTATCGACAGATGGAATACCCCAAATTCTTTATTAATATTGAATCTGAATGGAAATCACCATTTTATCTAAATAATGAAGTAATAAAACTCGTAGATATGATGGAGCTAGTTTGTGGCATTTTCTATATATCGGATGGTGTTATTCGCATAGATCATAAGGAAATCTTTCTTAGTGATGTGGCTCGTATCTTTGAAAAGATGTTTAATATAAATTTTGGTGATATTTATAAGAAAGAAAGTGCAGTAATCAAACGAAAGCCAATGAAAATAACTGAATTTCTCGATAGGTTGAAAGCCGCCATTATCCAGAAGAGTAAAGAAGAAGGTTACTATCATTCATAAAGTATAAAGTAATTTGATCTGAAAATCAATTATATACATGCAAATTATGGGGGAGTACCACTGGTATTCCCCTAACTTATTTGCACTCATTTGCCGAACTTTGCTTCATCAATCGATTGAAAACAAGAATGTTGAACTTAAAAATTAAGCAAAATGTATATAGATAACGAAAACTTCGAGAGGTGGATGGAAAAACTATCCAAGAAACTCACTGAAATCGGACAAGACTTGAAATCACTCATCAATACTGATACGGTACTAGATGATAATGAGAAGATTCTCGATAATCAAGATTTAGCTTTTCTCCTGAAAGTATCTTTCCGAACTCTTCAACGCTACAGAGTAAATAAACAACTTCCCTATTTCACTATCGGAAAGAAAACCTATTATCGGGCTGTAGATATTCGAGCTTTTGTTCGTGAACGTGCCGATTCTCAAAGCTACAAGCAGTTTGAAAAAGCCAATCAGTTGGATAATCAACCTTGATAGCAAAAAGTAGCAGAGGAAAGAAGCCTGTGTTCAGGCTATTCCTTTGTGCCGTCACCCCGATTTAACACAAACTGCCTCACCTATCGGTTCAGCCCGTTTCGCTAAATCGAGCAAGAGGGAACTGGACAAGTCCTGTTCTTCCCTCTTGCCCTGCGGGGCAAAGCCTTCGGCTTTAGCATGTTACAAGAACACGCTGTAATGACGCCCCTGTAATAAGCATTTTCGTTGCAATACTTATTATCAGGTATTTATCTATTCATATTTCTATAAAAAAGTAATTACCATGCCAAACAGCAGTCGAAAAACGATATTCACTACCATTTCCATAGACAAGGAAACGGCAGCTTTGGTAGAGAAGATATGCAAACGCTATTCACTGAAAAAGGGTGAAGTTGCAAAGTTGGCGTTCGGATATATAGATAAGGCACATATCAACCCATCCGAAACACCTGAATCTGTAAAATCAGAACTGGCGAAAATAAATAAAAGACAGGATGATATTATCCGCTTCATTCGTCACTATGAAGAAGAACAGCTAAATCCCATGATACGGGTAACAAACTCTATTGCTTTGCGTTTCGATGCTATCGGTAAAACTTTGGAAACTCTCATACTCTCTCAACTGGAAGCCAATCAAGAGAGACAAACAGCCGTACTTAAAAAGTTAAGTGAGCAGTTCGGCAATCATGCCGATGTGATAAACAATCAGTCCAAACAAATTAATGCACTTTATCAGATACAACAACGGGATTATAAAAAGTTGCTTCACTTGATACAACTCTATTCAGAACTTTCCGCCTGCGGTGTAATGGATAGTAAAAGAAAAGAGAACCTAAAGGCTGAAATTACCAATCTGATAAACATATAAAGCCATGCACATAGATTTTGCCCCACCATCGAGTGGAACATACAACAATGCAGGTAGTAGTCGGCAATTAGCAAATTATTTAGAGCATGAGGATTTAGAACGTATGGAGAAAGGAATCTATACCGATGGCTTTTTCGACTTGACGGATGATAATATCTATAAATCAACCGTTATAAAAGATATAGATACCAATATCGGGCAACTCCTGAAAACAGATGCTAAGTTTTATGCTATCCATGTAAGCCCATCGGAAAGCGAACTTCGACTAATGGGAAGCACAGAACAAGAACAAGCCGAAGCAATGAAACGCTATATCCGGGAGGTGTTTATTCCTGAATATGCCAAGAACTTCAACAAAGAACTATCCGCTTCGGATATAAAATTTTACGGTAAGATTCATTTTGACCGTAGCCGTTCAGATAACGAACTGAATATGCACTGCCATTTGATAGTGAGCCGAAAAGATCAAATCAATAAGAAGAAGCTGTCACCACTTACCAATCATAAGAATACTAAGAATGGGATAATCAAAGGTGGGTTTAACCGTGTGAACCTATTTCAACAAGCTGAACAAGGATTTGATAAGCTATTCAACTATCGCCGCCAAAAAACCGAATCATTTTATTACTTTAATACGATGAAGAATAGCTCTATATTTGAAAAATTTAAATTACAAAAGTTAGAAATCCAACCCGTTGAAAGAACAACAAAAATCAACCATCCATTCAATACTAATGCCACTTCTATTCTAAAAAGTGCAACACATAGTTCACAACCTTCTCGCATATCGTTAGGAACAGATTTTCAACAAACTCCTAAAGAAGAATCATTAAACTCCAAGAAGAGGAAGAGAAAACGCAAAATATAGACTTATCATCTATATGATTATATTCTAAATTACTAAATTTCAAAATAATATCAACCATACTGAAATCTATACAGAAAGTTAAATCTAATGTAATATTAAGCTTTTCGGCACCTCTTCCCTCTATGTGAAATTTTGCTAACAGATAGCTAAACTATAATGATTAAGACCAATGCTTAAATTATTTTTCGATTTGTATCTCTTTTTTGCAAAAATGTGTATCTTTGTATTTACAATATGCGGCTATTGTCCATGTAGCATTTATAGAAATAATTAATTTAGATATTATGAATTACATTTTAAATAATTTAGAAAAGAAAATATCTTTCTTAAAGTCTTTAAATAGAAAAGCAGATTTGAAACCTCATCTTCAGTCTAAATTGGAATTTTATCTAAACTTAGTATTAGGTTACTTTTGGAATAAAAACTTATCTTCAATCCCCCCTGAAGACAAGGAGGTGGTTATAAATGAAATACTTAGGCCTTCAGTGGGAAGTTTGGTTGGGATAATCAGAAGACTTGATATAGAGAATGAAATATTTGGAAATAAGAGTACAAAGAAGATTTCTACAGCATTAGATAAATATCCAGTTATTAGAAACCAAACGATAGGACACGGATATTCATTCGAAGACGATATTGATAACTATATTTCTAAATATAATGAACTTATAGATGCACTCGAAAATTCCAATTTGTGGATTGTTAGTGAAGATTTTAATTTAATATATGTTGAACAAACTGTTAATGAAATCAGTTATGGGATAAGCTATAAAGCAAATGGAGAATATATTTCTTGGCAATGTCCAACCCAAGTAATGAGTTTCGAAATAAATAGCTTATACATACAAAAAAAGGATAGTGAATATTTTAGAATAAGCCCGTTTATATACATAAAAGATGAGTCTACATTTTATACATTCAATTCGATTGAAGAGAAACTAACTGGCAGAACAAAATATAATAGGCTAATTTCTACTGGATCTATACAATTTGAAAATTTGGAGTTACAATCTTTATTAGTCATAGATGATGGTGTAAAGAGAAAGAGCTACAATGGAACTGTCATAAATTCATTCACAAATAACTACACGAAATACATTGATGTTGGATTGACATCTAAAATATTAAATTTTCTCACTCAAAATAATTCATCAGTATATGCTACACTATGGGGACATGGAGGAGTAGGAAAAACAGCATCAATTCAATATGTATGTAATATGCTATGTCAGAGCCGAGAAAAGAAATTTGATTATATTGTTTTTTTATCAGCTAAAGATAGATATTACAATTATTTTAAAGGAAAAATTGAATACATTGATGATAATATTTCATCTTTAGATCAAATCATACAATATACGAATTCTATTATATCCAACACTGCATCCTTTGACTTAGATCCTATACGAAAGTATGAAGGAAAAATATTACTAATATTTGATGATTTTGAAACATTTTCCAAAGAGGAAAAAATAAAAATAACAGAATTTGTATCTTCTTTAAACATCAACCATCATAAGGTCGTTATTACAACAAGATCAGCTAATTTAATTACGGGGATTGAAATACAAACTTCAGAATTGACAAAAGATCAAACGGTAAATTTTCTGATAGAAGCTTTAAAAAATGAATTTCCATCTTTTAATCGAGAACAACTTGAGATCGAACTTAAGAAAATTGATTTTCAAGAAAAAATCCATGAAATAACATCGGGAAGACCCTTGTTTATTTTACAACTAGTTGTGTTGCTTATTCAAACAAATAATCTAAAAGACTTAATAAAAAGTGATATAAAATCAAGTGATACCGCTAAGAATTTTTTATATGACAGAATTATAGACTATCTATCTATTACTGCTAAAAATATGTTTCTTGCAATTGGACTTTTAGCAGATGCAAATGACTTGTCTGGGTTAATAAGTAATTTGAAATATATAACAAATTTGGAAGACAAAGAAGATGTTTTTCAGGAAGCTTTACAAGAACTTGTTAAACTTAAAATTATTACAATAGAAGAAAATTTTTTCAAAGTATATTCTTCCGAGATATACAAATTCATGCAAAATTACTACCAATCTAAATCTGTCGAATATGATGGTAATATCACAAGTAGATACAATTCAATAGCCAGTAAAAAAGATTTAGATACTGAACTCGCACTTTTAAGTGCTGCCGACGCAAGTAGACTTGTGTCTTCCGAAGCTGAAATTGAGAATAAATATAGGTATTTAATAAATCGAGAAAAAACATCTAAGAAAACAAAGCTTAAAGCTATTTTCAATTTTGCTTCCTATCTGTCTATTAATGAACAATTAGAAAAAACCATAAAATTGTTTTATGATTATTATCCTATATTCAACAGAGATATTGAGTATGTATCAAGCTATTCTCGATATTTATGGGCCGAGGGTAGTATAGAAAATAGGCAATTAGCAATTTCAATAATCAAAAATTTCTTTGAAACAAAGCCAAGTTTATCACAAAATCAATACTTGGAATTATTAGGAACTCTTGTGATTTATATGTCAATCTTAGCTATTAATTCAAAAGATGATTTAAAGGATAAACTAACTTGGGGAGACATTGATGAATCCGAATTTAGAAATAGTTCTGCAAATGTTAGAGCTATATTCAATGATATATTCCGCAAGCAAGGTAAAAAACTGTATCAAAGCATCAAAGATGAGAATTTAATGGATTTACTGCCATCATGCAGGCATTATGTTATTAATGGATTAACCCACCTTATTAATATTTCAATTCGATTAAATAAGTGGGATTTTGGCATTGAAGTTTGTGACAAAATTATTAATGATTTGCCAGAAAGCCAACATAAGCCTTTTGTAAAAAAGAAAAATGACATTGAATACTTAAAAGCGCCCAAAAAACAAAATCATCAACAGTTTCCAGCAACACTTTTAGGAATTAAAATGAAAGCTGCTCTTGAAAAAAAAGATAAAAATAATGATTAGTTAAAAAAAAGAGCTATCTTTACTTCCGGTATTCTCCATGAGCAAACTACCGCAAAAACACGTAGCAAATTAGTGGGTTAAATCATGGGATATGCTTGAAGCAAAAATATAAAGTTTTAAATATCAGCGTGGTAACTCTCTTAGGAGAATCCCAGGCGGATCACTAAAATAAGAGAGCAATTCAAAGTTATTTTTTGAGTTGCTCTTTTTCATAACGCAAGATGTGCAATATCTTAAACCAAGGATGATGGTAAAAAGAATAAAGAGACATACTCAATGTCTACCCGAAAGCAGCACAATAAGGAATTAAATTTCCTATTATAAAGAATCTAAAACAAATACAAATGTCGAAATCGTACAATAGGAATCCTATACGATTGCTTATATTTGTACTATCAGATCGTTTTTCAACAGATACCCTTTCTAAATATGTACAAAGAATACTTACCATGCCATATACTTGCTCCTTACGTTGATAGATATTGGGAATTCAAAGGCCAAACAGAACAAGGTATGCAAATAAAATTATCTACAGATGGATGTACGGACTTTATGTTCATATTAGAAACCACTGTTAATCATGGCATTATGATGCAACCTTATCATTCTTATTTTATTGGTCCCATGAACGTCTGTTCGACATTAATAACATCATCAGGTACTATCAATACATTTGGAGTTCGCTTTCGGCCATGCGGACTATCCCGTTTTATGAAAATTTCTCTAAGCGAATTGACAAATATAAGGTTAAGTGTGAATGACTTAAACACTATTTTTAGCGATTCTTTTGCTGAAAGGTTATTCGAAGAACAGGGTATTCAGTGCAAGATTAATTTAATAGAACGCTATCTGAAAGAGCACCTATATAAAAGCAGCCATACAATGGATGCACAAATCGCATATGCTGTGAATCAAATAAATGCGCATGAAGGCAAGATATCCATAAGCCATTTAATGGACGAAGTTAATCTGTGCCAACGACACTTTGAACGAAAATTCAAGTTACATACAGGTTTCACTCCTCAAAGATATAATAGTATAGTAAGATTCAAGAATGCGATTAAAATATTGAGGAACGAATCATTCGACAACCTTTTATCAGTAGCAGTAAAAGCCGGATATTATGATGCCTCTCATTTATCAAGAGAAATAAAAAAGTTATCAGGTAGTACTCCAAATTTCTTTTTATCATTGCCACTCGATAATGAGACTACTATCATTTATACAAAATAAAAAAAGTCGAATTCATCCAATACCCGTGTCTTACTATCCTTTATATTTGCAGCATTAACTAAGTATATAAACAGTAAGAACATGAAACTTTGGAAATATAGTGGGAGATTTTTAACAGCAACAGGAGTCATTCATACGATTTATGCACTATTCATCGGAAAAGATGCTTTTTCGGAAATGCTCAGAAATGGATTAGTAAATTCTATTGGAGAGAATTATAGTCAAGGTTTCACCTTTTGGTTCTTGATCTGTGGAATAATACTTATCCTTTGGGGGCAAACGCTTCAATATTATATCAGAAAAGAACAAAAACCAGCACCCGTATTTTTAGGTTACTCTATTTTGCTGCTTACCATAATCGGTTGTATTATTGAACCTGCCTCCGGTTTCTGGCTCTTTTTGCCGCAAGCAATTATTATTATTTATTCAAATAAAAAAAGAGGATTGTGATATCCTTCAATTTTGAAAAGAGGGCAAGCTTGTGCCTGCCCTCATAACCATTAAACAAATCACATTCGAATCTTAAAGACCTACTAGCGATTCTGGTTTTAGAAACTCTGCCAAAGGCAGAAAGCGTACACACCTATACAATAGAACACTGCATAACAGCAGCATTAACTAGTCACATACCGCCAAACAGATCGTTTAGAATTAAAGGTATGCGAATGGTGTGAGTCCGGCTACCGCTTTATATCAGACATCTTGAAATGCCTAACATTTTTTCCCTGGGGAATATTCAGATGTCTGCAAAATCTTCTGATATTTATAATATCATTATCACGATAATAACTAAAATTCCAAATCAGATCATCCACATTTCTTACATTTTCAACAATTGCCTTAAAATATGGAAAGTCTACATCACCCAGCGAATGACCAAGCAATGTAATCTCCTTCAAATCATTCAGTGACTCAAAAAAGCCCAAGTTATGATCTATTATGTCATTAGAATGTTTTATGTTCTTCTCATAATAATTTTCCAAACGCTCCTCAATATGATCTACAGCATAATATCTTATTGGATTTTTCCAATTCCCTTTTTTCATATCCTTTAAAAAGAAAGCGAGATAGACCAACTTATCATTGGCAAAATATTTACCCTTCTTATCCTTCAGATTCGGGCGATATCTCCGACGATTTTTATGTTTATGAACCCACTCTTCAAAAGCGACTTCATTATCCTCTACATTATGCCCTAAAACCAAAGAGCCAAACTTCTGCCTTCTATCGCCGTGAATATAAAGAATATGTTCCCGGGAAATATTATATTCTGTTTCAAAAAACTGCGGGAAAAGTTTAATTAACTAATTGTCAAGACGTAAAGAGTAGAAAGTTAGGTAACAGGTAACGAATTAGTAACGGTGCGGAGTTCTTTGCGTTTCTTCGCTCTGCTCTGATAACTTGGTACAAATGTACAAAAATAGACTGAAAATAGGAAATAAATGCGGTGTTTTTTTATTGGGGGAATTTTTGAGGGTGAATGGATGGACGAGAAATGAAAGGGGTGCAAAAAGAGGATTGCACTGTGCATTTTTATAAGATTGTAAATAGCTGATATTCAGAGTGTCTTTTCGTGACCTTTTCGTGTCTTTGGTCACGGACATTATACAAAGAAAAAACTCCTGCAATACCTTGATATTGTAGGAGTTGTCTTCTTTAAGTCTTGTTTTGACTTGTCTTTCAGTGATCCAGCTGGGGCTCGAACACTTTATATTATTCTTCTGTAACCATTTGATTATCAACCTTTCTAAGATATCGGGTTTGTGAAGTCCTCCGATTTCACCCAGTATTACCTGCTGCATTTTACAGTGGCATTCATCCTTCTATCATGTTACAAAGTTACGAAATTTCTATTTGATATGCTAATTTATGAGCCATTAATTGAACGTAGCACTCATATAATCAGATGAATATTATACAGAACACCTTTGGTAATATTTCAGACTGGATAGAGAATCTACTCTTGAAAAGCCTTACGATAATTATCTTCCAATAACTTTTCCACATCTGATTCTTTATACAAGGATATTTTTTAAGTTGCACCATAATTTTGATGCAAGATAGGGCGTATTTGCATGATTTAGATTATAGTGTCATTTATTGTCACGGAAAGTCAGCTCTTTTCATAAAGAATGGAATTGATCAACTGGTGATGATACGAAATTACCCCAAAAGATAAAAAAGTGAAATAATAGCAAGAAAAGTATTTTTTGTGCAGATTATTTGTTATTTTTGTAGGAAAGTTACGAAATAAAAGGATGAATGTATGATTAGAGAAATCAGTATAGAAAATTTCATGTCAATACGAAAAAAGCAGGTGTTATCTTTCGAGGCTACCAAAGACAAGACCTCTCATGAGTTATTGATTGTCGAAATCAAACCGGGGATGCGGTTAAATCGTATGCTTATACTTTATGGGGCTAATGCTTCCGGGAAGAGTAATATTCTCTATGCCTATGAAACAATATGGAGAATGTTGGTTTCTCCCTATACTAATAAGCTGCAGGCCATACCTTTTTATCCGTTTGCTTTGGATAAGGATAAAAATACCCGATTGTCCGTGTCATTTTATATAGGGCAAGTACGATACGACTATTCAGTGGAGTATAATAACCGTTATATCATTTCTGAGAAAATGGAATATGCTCCTAATGGAGTATTATCTTTATTTTATAGTCGGAAGTTTGTCCATGAAGATGTAGTACCGGATATTGAATTTGGTCGTACAGTCGGTTTGCATTTGAAAAGTAAGAAAACAATTGTAGACAATACTTTGAATAACCATACTGTACTGTCTACTTTCGCAAAAGTATCTCTAAATGAAGATGCAAAGATATTCCGTGATACCTATAACTGGATTGTTCGGTATGTGCATGGCATGAAGGGAAATAGTCTTTTGGATATTGCCCAGCAGTTGATTGATAATAAAGAGAAGAAAGATTATTTTATATCGGCTATGCGAAAGGCTGATTTTAATATTTCTAATATAAGTATTGACAATGAAGCAAGAATGCAAAGTGGCAAAGATGTGTTTTTTACTCATCACACCATAGACGGATCTGATTTTACTTTATCTTCTATTGACCAATCATTGGGGACATTACGCTATTTTCAGCTACAGGAATGTATGTTCAATATGTTACGTGAAGATCATATATATAGTTTTGATGAAATAGAAAGTAATTTGCATTATGATCTTTTGCTCCATTTTCTGACGACTTTTATGATGAATACAGCCAATTCGCAAATACTGTTCACGACACAAGACCAGCAGTTATTGGATGAAGAATTTATACGTCGAGATATGGTTTGGTTTACCGAGAAATCAAAGGAAGATGCCTCTACTGAACTTTATTGTGCTTCTGAATTTGGATTGCACAAAAATCTATCTCTTTATAAGGCATATAGAACAGGAAAACTTGGTGCAAAACCGGAATTAGGTTCCATTTTTTAAGGAAGTGATATGAAAGCGCGGAAAACAAAAACAACAATAGCTGTTATTGGTGAAGGGCCGACTGAAAAGTATTATTTGAAGTCATTAGAAGGTGTTATTCATGCACAAGTGAAACCAGTTGTTCCAAACCATGCCACTAGCATGGCTGAATTGGAACGTCGAATAGAACAATGCATCGATGACGGATATAATATGATATTCTGTCTAATTGATATGGATAATAAGAAAGAAGGGCGTAATCGAGAGAACTATTTAAGACTAAAAACAAAATATCATCAAAAAACGATCATCAAGAAGCGGCAAGGAACAGAAAGTCTAATACGTTTTTTTGAGAACGAGCGTTGTTTGGAAATATGGTTCTTATATCATTTCAAATATACGACTCAACAATTCAATAACTCAAATGAATTGGCGAAAGAATTGGAGCGAATTTGTAGTTATGAAAAGACCGAGGACTTTTTGAGCAGAAAATGCAAAGGCTTACATAATTTCTTGCTTGCTAATGAAGGAGATCTTGATAAAGCAATTGAAAATTCAGAAAAATCTATATTATCTAAATCAAAGGAGGGACGTGAACATACTTATAGCGAAATGGCAGATTTCTTTTATGAGGTAATGAAGAAATAGGGTTCTTCGTCAAATTTGGTGGTAAGTTTTTCTCCGCTCATTTAGCTAATTCAGTCAGTGCCTATATTTTCTTATGAAAGTAAGTAAAAAGGGATAATTATTAACTTGGAAATAAAGAGATAAAGAATTTACCACCAAATTTGACGAAGAACCTAAATGTTATAATTTGTCACTATAAACTTAATACTTTTATCGCTATGTTCCTATTTTTCAATGATATATTTATTGATTTATATCGAATTCACGTAGTTTTACCTTTACCACTTGTTCCCGTCAATACTACTAAAAGAACGGTTATTACCCCAACGTACATTTTGACTATCCATAATACCAATAATCGCTTCAGTTTTTTGTCCCATTTTTACATGTACTTTTTCTCGTAAGTTATTCAATAGTAAATCAAACTCTCCCAAGGATGACCATTTACGACAATAGTAATAAACCAACTCCCAGGGAGCGAATTTATTGGGCAGCATCCGCTACTGGCAGCCTGTTTTCATAATATAGAAATTTGCATTTCATATTTCACACAAATCATATTTTCGTCTCCTCTCTTGCTGGATCAAATTTTCAATGAGTTTTGCTTCGCCTAATCCAAAGGAAACTACTATGAAAGAGGATTATTTGAGTTCTGTCAAACCCATAAGATCTTCTTTCATTTTGCGATATATTTCATGTTCTCTGCGATCAGTTTCTACACGAAATTCATCTTCATAGACTTCTTCAGGAGTCTTTTTATAAAGATTTGCCAAATCTGACAACATTTTTGGGGTAAATCTATCCTTTTTATCAAGGAGCTGTAGAGCTTTTTTCAAGCAATCTTCTTGATATCTTGATTTTAGCCCAAATAATTCGGTGAATTTAGAATAAGAGGTGTCCTTATATCTGAAGTCTATTTCATAATGGTCAGGATGATCTTCTCTTTTTATATCGGTAATGGCATCAGTAATAGGGTTAACAACAAAAAGAACCTTATGCCAAAAGTCATAACTTGGATTTGTTGGACTCAGATGCTTTATTTCCTCTATAGTATCACCTATGGTTCTTACACCCTTTACACTGGGTCCATTGCAATGGCCACACGCAGGCACAAAGTTATGCAATGAAAGAGCAACTAAGGGACAGTCACCTTTGTCTAGCACATGTTCCGTCTCAAATCGTCTAACTTTTTTTCTTTTATGATCAAAAGATGATATTTTCTCCATATCGCAATAGATACAATTATGTATTTCATATTTATTATCTGGATTAAGGAGAAATTGTGCAATCTTTGTAGAATACGATTTGTAGGTAAATACCGCCTGTGCAGCGGCATTAACTGCATCTCGTCTTGCTTCAGTCATGCCATTTACATAATTTTTGTAATGGAAATATACATTAACCAATACTCGAAATTCTGCTGTAAGTAGTTTTTTCGCTGTCATTCCTGACAGCATAGCACCAGCCAAATCTGGACATAATACAACATGTTTATTCCACTTCTTATCCAGATCTTGACCATATAGTGCTTTGTAAGCATTATGGAGTTCGGATATGTCTCTTGTGCTTATAAAACTATACATTTTTTTTCTGCTTTAAGTTGTAATCATTCAGTTCGTCAATCATTCTTTCAGTCATCATTTTCATATATGGGTCTGAAATGTATTCATTTAAATAACGGAATCTTTCTTTGGCAAGTTGATATTTGCTAGAAATATCAACTCCTGCTTTCATACTCTGGTACATTTCCACTACTTTCTTTATCTCAATGCTTGCTACATTTCCAATCACTGAACTTAGGAAGAAACTGTTTCCTAACAATTCGATTATATTAGCACCAAACGTCCCACTGACAGTCGGTTTCTCTTCACCAAGACAAAGTACATTAGAATGCGGAATGTCACTCAAAATAAAAGGAGAATGAGTTGCAAGCATAATATTTACACCTCGGAGATTTCGAAAATGTGCATTTTGCAATGCTTGCTGTATAAGTCCCAAAAAGCTACGTTGCAACTCTGGATGGAAGTATAGCTCCACTTCATCAAAAATAACATTCACATATCGGTATTTAATAATTTTCGCATGAGCTTTGTCGTGAAAGAAGTCATTCCATTCTGAATCTACATTTACCAGATGGTACATAAAGTTACTTATTGTATAGGCTATCTGTTTTTCACCAGAACTGAGATTGCGAAAGTCTATTAAGCCACCCTCTCCATTTTTGGCGAGATAGAGTGTTTGGTCGAATATAGGCGGAGGCAATAAATCTATTGCTTGCAATTTGTACTTTGGGTGTATCTGTTCACCCACATATTGAGTAAGGTTGTCATCCAATATTTTGAGGTTGTAATTGTTGTCAGGATTAGGATACAAGTCTTTTTTCAAGTACATTATGGCTCTCAAAAGTTTCTTTGTAATGTGGGTAAAATCCTCAGATAAAGATTCCATCTTCTCACGCAACTCTTCAAAGGAAGCTATAGACCTGCTCAAATAGTTATAAATAAAATGATACTTCTTGTAGCTCGAAACGATCTTTAGTGTTTTATAAACTATATAGTCACAAGCTTCATCACGCAACTTCCCTTTATGGACATTCTGCAAAAAATGATATTTGTCATTCCAGAACTGCAATATCCAATTGTATATGTTGTCAAAGTTCAAATATATGTTTTGTTGTTTGCCTATACCGATATGTTTCAGCATATTCTCGCGAGCAAATTTTTTGTTTACGGATGGCTTTAATTTAAATGCAATGATGTTTAGGTTTCCATTTATAATACGCTGTGGGTAATTGCCGGTGGCATCTTTATAGAATAATAAATTGCACATTCTTTCTTTAGCAAGATGATTTTCTTTACTGATATCTAAATGACCATCATGACGCATTGGATGCAGAACAATAGGAGTTTGGTATCCGTCGTTCTTATGAAATATACCTTTCAGCCACAAATGATCCTCTGCCAATTCATCCATTTTCAATTCACCTTCTTTCTTGTATAATTTTAATAATCGTCCAATGGGTGTTGCTTCCTCAAAGTAATCCCTATAATTGAAGCCATATAGAGAATAATTACATACTAGGGTATAGAACAATGATTTCAAAATCACACGTCCCTTCTTATGCTTTTTCAACAGTTCCAGAGTTGTTTCTGGAGTTGTTTTCTCATGTAAAAGCACTTCACTATCAGTAAGAAAGAATCTGTTACCAGTCCTTTGTCCTCTATTAAATTTATGAAGAGTTATAAAGCGTCCCCTTTCTTCAAGCACATAGATTGTGTTCCCAATTCTGAAAGCCAATTCAGCATATACATAATCGATAAAATGCAAATGTTCAGCCGCTGCAAAATTAATTTTTTCACCAAGTAGTACTGCTGATAAATTGTTAATCAAACGAATAAGCAAATCTACAATACTACTTTTGCCACTGCCATTTTTACCGACAATAGCACATATTGAAACCTTAAGATTTTCAGTATCGTACAAAGAATAATCTTTCGAAGCCTCTTGTGTTATGTCCACAAAAGAATGATCATCTGCGATGGTGTAACCTTGGTAAAAATAGTGCCAAACATTCTTATTCCACAATGCTTTTTGTATTGCCTGCATCTTGTCTGCTCTTACTGGGTTTTCTTCTAAGGGCTTTGGCATCAGTGGACGAATACCAATTATATTAAAATGTGTCATAATTAGATCAATTGATTATCAGATAAACAGTTAGATATAAATTTATAGTGTTCAATTATGATAAGAATGGGGCTCTTATCGCTATGCTTACTAAAAGCAAAGTTATTGAAATATTTTGTTTGCCAGAGAATTTATGAGAGTTTTTTTGATGGAATTTACTCATGATATCAAATTTTATGCGCAAAACTCGTATTATCTTTAAATATTGGTATGCTTGCAAATTACCTTAAAGTATGGGAATATTATATGTCTATAGCTATTTGATTATCTATCAAGTCCTTTTATCTGTCCACAATTGCTTCGGATAAAACGGCAAGAGCGGCGGAAGATACTAGTTCGTCTAGGTTAGAAAATCTTTTTGATAAAATGTACAATAAAAGTAGTGGGCTATAATTTTCCGCATCAAATTTTTATAAATCCGAGACATTAAAAAGAGTGTAGTTCGTTTTAATCTTTTATAAATCAGCGATTAAAAGTATTTTTATAAAGATGTAGGTAACGATATAGTAGTGGAAGTCCAACTACACATTGCATTGCTCTGCATAATTTCAAATATCTCTTTGACACAAAGGTAAGCAATGTTTTTGATGCTTACAAGTTATTCAGAACATATTTAGAGAAGAGTTGGCTATGAATTGTCAACCCTTTTTTCTGATATTCTCTATCATTTTGACCTTTCTTTTTTTTGAGAAGGAGAATCTCAAGTCTTTTCCTTTTATACCAATGAAGAAAAAATATTCTAAAATACACATTGATACTAAGTAAGTTACAAAGAAAATATGGGGCTGACGGCTACCGTCAGCCCTATTTTTTCATGCCCATTTTTAAAAACCTTTCAACCGAAGAAAGGAAAATAACCCATTGGAACAAAGGAATATTGTATGGAAGAGAACAGCAATGATATTGAAAAACTCAAAGCAATGATAAAGGAAAATTTTGAGGAACAGCGAAAACTGATTGCCAAGCTGGAAACGGCTCTGGAAGCAGTAACCAGTTTCAATGGCAAACAGATGCTGGACAGCCGGGACATGCGCCTGATGTTGAAAGTATGCGACCGGACACTGATCCGCTGGCGCAACTCCGGTAAGCTGCCTTATTTCAAACTCAGCGGCAAGATTTACTTCTGGGCCTCAGACGTACACAAGTTCCTGAGAGAAGAATGCAAACAAAAAGATTTTATATCTGCTTCTATTAACTCATAAATAACAATTCATATGGAAAATCAAAGTAAAGTAATCGTCATTGAACGAAACAAATTTGCGGCACTTGTCAAATCACACCGTAAATGTATCCAGATGCTGGACATTCTGACCTACATCTATACTGTCAAACAAATAAGCCTGGCCTTGACTTTGCAGGAAATCTGTGAAGTTTTACAGATGACTCCCGAAGAAGTGGAGATACAGCGGCAGAAGGGATATATCCGCTTCACAACGCAAAAAGGCATGACTGTCTATGAAATCACCGACCTGCTCCGACTGAAGAACATGTTGGAAATGGGAAATGTCTACCGCAAGATAGATGCGAAAGCCATGAATATTGAACCTTTAAATAATGAATAACAATGAAAGAAGAAAAGCAAAGTGCTGAAAAAGAGCAGCGTTTGGTACACGCTTCTCTTTTCAGCGGATTCGGTGCCCCTGATCTGGCTGCCGAATGAATGGGATGGCAGAACGCTTTCCATTGTGAGATAGATGATTTTTGTAACACGGTTTTAAATTACTGGTTTAAAGATGCGAAAAGTTATACAGACATCACAAAAACAGACTTCAAACAGTGAAGAGGAAAAATTAATGTCCTTACAGGAGGTTTTCCTTGTCAACCCTTTTCCGTTGCAGGCCAAAGAAAAGGAGCGGATGATAACTGTTACCTCTGGCCTCACATGCTCCGGGCCATACATGAAATCAGGCCCGATTGGGTCATTGGTGAGAACGTTGCTGGCATCCTCACGATGCTACAGCCCGGTCAGGAGACTGAAGTGGGAAGCCAATCCACTCTATTCGGAGAGAGTGAGCCTGTATATAAAAGACAACAGGAATATGTCGTTGAAACCATTTGCCGTGATCTTGGACGTGAAGGATATTCCGTCCAGCCGGTACTTATACCGGCTTGCGCCGTCGGTGCGCCCCACAGGAGGGACCGGATTTGGTTTATTGCCCACCGTGACAGCCCAGAATTACAAGCTGAGGGGACCGAACAGCAGCCAGCAGGGACTGCCGGAGATCATCCGTGCGATGCTTCTTCCTACTCCGCTGGCCACGGAAATACACCATCCGGAGAGAGTCCACAAATGGAAGCAGGCCCATGCGCCATCCCTGCACAGCCAGCTCAACGGGGAGAAGAAGCCCAACGGCCTGAGCGACTTTCTGGACTTTTACGGGATGCTGCTGCCCACTCCGGTAGCCAGCGATGCCGGCGTGGGGGCTGTAATGGGGAAAAACGACAGGATTATTGTGACATCGAAAGGGAAGATACGGAAGATCAATCAGAAAGGCCATATCTGGAGTATAGGGATTGGAAGGGTGCGGCAAGCCTGGAGAGCCTCGAGAAGAGAGGCCGGATACCGGAAAAGAACAGCCTTCCCGATTTCTTCGCTCGGACTGGAAAGAGTTTCCAACTCAACCCCCTGTTTGTAGCCGAAATGATGGGTTTTCCGCCAAGTTGGACGGTATTACCTTTTCTCAGTGAAGAGAAAAGTCCATCAAAGGATACGGAAACGCCATCGTCCCCCAGGTAGTCTACGAGATATTCAAAGCAATAGAAGAAACTTATAAATCAGACAGTCATGAATAAAATATCAGTATTTGAACATCCCGAGTTTGGGCGCATCCGGACACTGGATATTGACGGGAAAATATGGTTTTGCGCCTCGGACGTTGCCTCCGCGCTTGGCTATTCCAATCCACGGGATGCCGTCGCAAGGCACTGTAAACCAATGGGCGTCGTGGTTTGATGCTGCTGAAAAAGTAGCCATATGACTTGAATCACATCTTTAACAAGTGGAGGATGTTTGCATTCACAAGAATCAAGCATCCTTCATTTTTCTATAATCCGGCATTATTTTACTTGTGTATATCATTGATTTTTCAATATATTTATACAGCAAATCAATGATAATTCCATGTTAAATCCACAGACAGGAATCAAGTTTAGCGACTATAATTCGCTTTATGATATATTAATTCCTCAAGACAGCAAATATCGTCAGCTAAATGAACTGATAGATTTTGCATCGATCCGTAAGGAATTGGTTAAGAACTATAGCAAGAATATGGGTCGCGAGGCCATAGACCCTATTATCCTTTTTAAATACTTATTGTTGAAGACCATGCACCCTGTCTCAGACAGAGACCTAATAGCACGTTCTCGCACGGATATGGCATATAAGTATTTCCTTGGATTGCGCCCAGAGGATGATGTCATTGATCCATCTCTGTTGACTGTATTTCGTCGCCAGAGAATTAGAGACATTAACCTAATGGATTTACTGTTGCGCTCCAGTCTGGATAAAGCCAAGGCTTTGGGTTTGATAGTCTCAAAGAAGATACTTGTAGACTCCACTCATACATTATCTGTCTTCAGAAGATACACTCCTGCAGAAGCCATCAAGCACCGTAGTGGTGCTTTGCTACAGGTAATAAGGGCAACAGATATGGAGTTATATAAGTTGCTCCCAGCAGCTGTTGTCTCCAAGAATGCAGATGAGATGATAGACTATGCGGAACGCCTTTTGAATGCCATCTCAAAATCAGACAGGATTATAACGCCAGGAATAGAAGAAGGCATGAATTATCTTCAGGAAGCCCTGGAAGATATAGAAACTCGTGCTATGGTATGTCGCGATCCCAACGCCCGCTCCGGGCACAAGGACAGGAGTAAGCCTTTCACCGGATACAAGGTACACATAGCCGAGACTGAGAATGGTTTTATCACCGCCACAACTGTCACCTCGGGCGATAAAGATGATGGTTCGCAATTATCAGGACTGATAGAAAAAACAGAGGAAAACGGAGTAAAAGATATAGAGTGTGTTATCGCAGATACAGCCTACAGTTCCAAAGACAACATAAGCGCATGCAAAGAGAAGAACATAAAGCTGGTCGCTCCTTTGAATCCTACTGTGAATGGATTCCGCGATAAGAATGATGGCTTCATATATAACAAAGACGCGGACTGTGTAACATGTCCGGCAGGAGAAATATCGGTAAAAAAGAGATTGATAAAGTATAATGCAAAAAAGAAGTGCAATGGAGGTTATGAATATCGTTTCGACATAGAGAAATGCAAACATTGTCCATTGAAGGAGGGTTGTTATAAGGACGGGGCTGAGAGCAAAACCTATATGATAAGGATTCTATCGGAAGAGCATGCAAAGCAGAAAGAATTCCAGAAGACGGACGAGTTCAAACGCGATATAAGCATCCGCAAACGCATAGAGAGCAAGAACTCTGAACTAAAGAATAGACATGGATTAAAAACGACGATATCTTTTGGCATGGAAAGCCTTGAGATACAGACCGCCGTGGCCGTATTCTATGTCAATCTCAAGCGAATAATGACACTTAAGGCTGCAAAGTAGCCAAAAAGTGGGCTATATTTGAGGAAAATCGATTAAATTAGAGAGAAAACTGCAAATCAACTCTAAAAATCTTGGGAAATATAACTGAATTTGTCCGTCAGTCTGAGTTCCCAAGATTTTTATGATACTTCAAAGAAACAAGGAAAAAAAAGAGGTCGCTTTTTCAGCAGTATCAAAAAACGACATCCCCTTTGTTCGAAAGTTATATGGCAAATTTATGCTTCATTACTTCCATTTCTTTGGAAACAGTAGTGTCTAAAACTTTTGCATAAATTTTCGTAGTTCGTATGTCTGAGTGTCCTAACATTCTAGCGATTGTTTCCATTGACACTTTATTTGCTAGAGCTATGCATGCAAATGTATGGCGGGCTGTATGGGTCGTTAACTTTTTAGTAATTCCACACATATCGGCAATTTCTTTCAAATAACTGTTCATCCGTTGATTACAAGGTACAGGAAGCACCATGTTTTTTTGTACACAGATCGGATTGTTCTTGTATTTTTCAGCTATTAATGCGGGAATGTCAAGCAGCGGTATGTGACACATGTTATTTGTCTTTTCACGAGGTTTTCGAATCCAATTTTCTCCATTAGGATCTTTTGTAATATGCTCGGGACGTAAATGTTTTATATCCGTGAATGCTAATCCGGACAGGCAACAAAAAACAAAAATGTCGCGTACTATTTCTAAACGAGGTATATTAAATTTCTTTTCCATAATAATATGTAGTTCCTCCTCGCTGAGAAACTCCCGATTAGATTGGGTTTGTTTGAACCTGATTCCGGAGAATGGATTATCCGTCATCCATTTATTTGTAAGTGCCAATGTGATAATTTTCTTTAGGTTCTTTAAATATTTAACTGTTGCATTCTGCGCGCAACTTTTTTCTGTTTTGATAAAGAATTCGAAATTGGATATGAACTCATGGTCGATATTGCAAAGAGGCATATCGTTTAATTGATACTCTTTTCTCAAGAACTCCTCAAGATATCGTACGGTTCTCTCATAACGGAGCACCGTAGCTTTCACCACATCTTTCCCTATTAACTCACGATACTTTGTGTTATGTTCTTTGAAAACTTCCAATAACATCTTGGGAGTTTGGCTTTCACCATAGAATAAATTTTTCAGAATTTCAGCAGTGATAGGTTTATCATCTTGCTCTAACTCGCGATGAATACGAAGTACGCGGGTACGTACTGTTTCCAGATAATGATTAAGTTCCAGATACTTTCTGTCCTTACCAATTGCACATTCCCTTTGGGCATTCCACTTACCAATCTCCACACTACGCTTGATTTGAATTTCCGCACGTTTCCCATTTACAGTTATTCTCAGACAGATAGGAGCCTCTCCGTTTTTCAATAATTTAGCCTTTTTGATGTAAAAAAGGACCGAAAAATAATTTCTTTTCATACTCATGCACTTTAAAAGTTTAATGGTTCAAAGTTACTTTTAGAAGCGATGAATAGTATCACGTAAAATGCAGACAATCAGCGAATAAAACACCAATTCGGAGGACTAAAATTTGGAGGAATTTAAGTCCTCCGATTTCACCTGTATTAGGTGCTCCAGTTTGCGGTAAAATGCAGGTTTGATATAAAAGAAAAAAAGCTCTGATAAGTTTGATTATCAGAGCTTTATACATTTTTGCTGTTTTAAAAAGTGATCCGCCTGGGATTCTCCCATCAGAGTTACCATGCTGATATTTAAAACTTTATATTTTTTGCTTCAAGCATATCCCATGATTTAGCCCACTGATTTTCAAAGTGCTTTTGCGGTAGTTTGCTCATGGAGAATACTGAGGGCAAAGATAATATATTTCTTCTTGCTTTTTTAATTGAGTAATGGTTATTTTATAAAAGTTCCTTTGAAGAACGATTAGTATTCATATTTCTAATTGTTATTAGCTGGATTTCAGACACAAAAAAAGGGAAAAGGGCTCAAAGATTCAAATTTTTGCTTAATTTTGTAACTGCTGTAATAGACGACGATTGTAATAAGCTACCTGTGAATATCTTAACACTTAATCTTTTCATTAAGGTTGTTTGATTTTTGTATTATGGCATTGAGCTTGTTTATAACAAAAGATTAGAAAGAAGCTGTGAAAAAAAATAAATATATAAAATATGGACAAAAAAGTTCGAAGTATAAAAAATAGTATAAAGGATATAAGTTCAGAAGTATTGAATGGCGAGAACTACTCTAGAAATGATTTTGCTAGAAGTATTCTTAATTATCCTGCTATGATGGTTCCTTCCGTTCAAGAACCTATTATAGAAAAATTATCTCATGCCATAGAAGGGGAAGTCTCATTATTAGATCCATTCATGGGTGCATCAAATACACTTGTTACAGGAATGAAATATGGGATGAATGTATTTGGTCAAGATATTAATCCACTTTCTATTCTGTTAAGTCAAGTCAAAACTAGCTTTTATCAAGTTGATGAACTTATTGATGCAGAAGAAAGGCTTGTTAATGGCATTAATTCTGATAAATCAAATAAGATCGAAATAACATTTGTTAATATTGACAAATGGTTTACTAAGAGCATTCAGATTGAATTGTCTAAAATCTATCGAACAATTTGTAAAGAACAGAGTTTGAAAATTAGAAAGTTTTTTTGGGTAGTTTTAGCAGAAACAATTCGATTGACTAGCAATGATAGAACATCCACTTTTAAAATGCATATGCGTCCGATTGAGGAAATAAATACAAGACTTATTTCAGCTATAAAGACATTTACTATAGTCTCTAAAAAGAATATTAAAAACATTAGTGATTTTATTTCAGTTTTAACACTAAGTGGTAATATAAAAAGAGGAAAGTATATTAAAAAAGCTGATGTGGTTTGGGGTGATTCATTATCTGGAATAAAAACAAAAAAAAAATTTAATTTGCTTGTAACATCACCTCCATATGGAGACAACCAAACGACAGTAACTTATGGTCAATTTTCATATTTGCCGTTACAATGGATACCTGTTAGCGACATTGATGATAACATTGATCTAGACTACCTTAGAACTACCCAAGAAATTGACTATAGAAGTCTAGGAGGACAAATTAAGGGAAATATTAAAGATATAGAGGAACAAATGTTTGAGAAATCTCAAACATTAAAAAAGTTTATAACACAGTTTGATAATGCTGAAAGAAAGAAAGCGGAGAAAGTTACGAGGTTCATTTATGAATTGGATTGTAGCATAGATAAAATGCTTCCAAAAATGAAAGATAACTCTTTTTTGGCATGGACTATTGGAAACAGAAATGTGAATAAGCAAGTGGTACGAAATGATTTAATCTTAAGTGAGCTGTTCTTCTCGAAAAAAATCGAGTTATTTACTGGTTTAGAGAGGGATATACTCAGCAAAAGGATGCCAGGAAGAAATAATTTTTCAAATACAATGAGTAAGGAGAGTATATTGATATTTAAAAAGAACTAATAAATGGATAAGATGATAGATTTAGCTCTTTTTTCTAAAAGACAACAAGAAGCAATTATAACCCAAGATAAACATCTACGGATAATAGCTTGTGCTGGCTCAGGAAAAACAACAACTGTAGCGGGGAAGGTTGCTTATTTATTAGATCCTGTAAATGGGTTTGGAATTAAACCTGAAAATATCATTGCATTCACTTATACTGAGAAAGCAGCTGGCGAATTGAAAAATAAAATTCTTAATAATGTAGGGCAATATAGAGGAATGGCAAACATGTATATTGGTACAATACATGGTTGGTGTTTAAGGTCATTGCAGGAGAATGAGTATAAATATCAAAGTTTTTCGGTGCTGGATGATATAAAATTGAAACTATTTATTGATAAATATTATGATGTAATTGGGATGAAGGAAGTTACTAAGCTTTCTAATCCGTCAGTATCCCTGCGTCGCTTTATAGATACCTCTCTTTTTGTTAAAATAATGGACATTGTTAGAGAGTCTGAGGTTAAAGATGGCATGCATTTCCCTAAAAATATTTTAGATGCAAAAAAGCAATATGAGAAAACACTTCTCTCAAAAAGATATTTTGATTTCTCTATGATTATGGAAAAAGCGTTAGAATGCCTTGAAGGTGATACAAATCTGACTAAATCAATTAAGGATAACCTAAAATATTTGATTGTTGACGAATATCAAGATGTAAATCCATTACAAGAGAGACTTATAAATAGACTTCAAGAGATTAGCAATTGCAAGTTGGTAGTTGTCGGGGATGATGATCAAAATATATACCAATGGCGGGGTAGCAACAATAAATATATTATAGATTTTGAAAATAAATTTGATAAGAATTCAGTAAAAACAATACCTCTATCTGTTAACTACCGTAGTTCTGAAGGAATAACTAAATTATCTGAAGCTCTAATTTCTAATAATTTGAAAAGAATTCCTGAGAAAAAGATGGAATCATTTAATACTCAATCCTTTAAGAAGGGTTATGATATTTTGTACAATAGATATGAAGATGTCGATGCTGAAAATGAAGCGATTGCACAATATATTGATGATATAATTGGTGTTAAATTTAAAGAGAATTCTGAGGAGGAATTTAGAGGGTTAGCATTTTCTGATATTGCTATATTATTGAGAACTTGGAATAAAGCAAGTTCTATTGTTCAAGCTCTTGAGAGGCATAATATACCATATATTACAGCTGGTGTCAATCAATTATTTGAAATGGAAGAAGTGCAGGCTGCTCTTGGTATTTTTAATTACTTATATGGAGATATTGATTCAGATGAACTTAAGGAAAAATGGTTAAATATACCTCATGCCAAAGTTTCTCCGGAGAAAATAGATCTTGCAATATTAAAACTCTCAGAGAAAAATCCAAATATAGAAAAAGTAAAAGATAATTGGGAATATTCTTTGCAAGATATATTTTGGAATTTCTTGGGTGATGCAGAAATTTATGAGGAAAATTTCATAAATGATATATCTAAAGATCTTGAAATTAGAAGTAAAGAGCGAGCTGAAATTATGTTTTTTAATCTTGGAAAATTTAGCCAAGTTATTAATGATTTCGAGGTAATAAATTTTAATAGTACTAGCCCAGCGTTTCACCTTTTTAGCTTTTTGAGTTTTGTGACATATGTAGCGAAAGATTATTATCCCGAAGGATGGCTTAACAATCCTTATAAGACGCCTAATGCTGTTCAGATTATGACGATACACCAATCAAAAGGTTTAGAGTTTCCTTGTGTAATTGTTCCTGGGTTGAATCAAAATTACTTACCAACTAAAAAAAGAGGTGGATTAAATGAATGGCATTTCTTAGATAAAGATGTAATTGAAGAACAATCTAGATATGAGGGAGATGAAAATAAAGAAGATGAAAGAAGATTATTATATGTTGCATTAACTAGAAGTCAAAAATATTTACTACTAACTCAGGCGCCAGATTTGAATAATAAATTATATAAAAAAGAATCTGTGTTTATTCAAGAACTAGCTAATGCAAAGATAAAATCATCTCCAGTTCTGGTTTCTTCCTTGAAGCATAAGTTTATTGATAGTGAGAAAGTAGAGCAGAAACCAAGAGAGAAAATTAAAAATATATCTTTAGATTTTACAAGCCTTAAAGACATATTTGATTGTCCATATCGATTTAAATTAATCTCGGTCTTTGGGTTTTGTTACCCTCTAAATCAGAGGATGGGGGTTGGAAAATCATTTCATAATTGTTTGATGGAAATACATAAAGAAGCAAAAAAAGGTGTTTTATTAAGTGTCGAAGAATTACAATCATTAATTGATAGACAAACGCATTTCCCTTATATAACGAAATCTACAAAACTGACAAAACCTCTATATGATAAAGTAAAAAATAATGTAGAGGAGTATTACAAGGATAATTTAGATGAATTTAAAAACATTGAGTTTGTAGAACAGGAGATTCAATATAAAATTGATAACAATATATTGGTTGTAGGGAGGATAGATTTAATAAAAAAGATTGGAGAATCAGGACATTACGAGACTACGATTGTTGAATTCAAAAGTGATGAAGATAACGCTGATGCGCCAATTACAAAAGATCAATTAAAACTATATGCAATAGGGCATAGGGAACTCACAGGGGAAGTTGCCAATTATATTATGACATATGTAATAGGTAAAAATCGTCCAAAGACTCCAGAAAAGCTTTTTGATAGCGACTTGGAAGAAATTCAACAAAAAATTAAAGATGCCGTTGCTTTAATACGGGATGAAAAATTTGTCAAGACAGATGTGTGTCGGATTTGTGGTGAAAATTGCTATCAAATTAGGCTCTGTTGTAATAGGATTAAATATAATTTAAAACCTAAAAGATGATGGAAGTTGTTAAAGGAAGGCGATTAGCAGCTTCTAATCTAAGAAAACTGACAGAAGATCCGAGTAAGGTCTTATTTGTTCATTATTCCCAAAGTAATACTTTTGATGATGATGATTATGGAAACATTTCTCCAATTATAACATCAATAGTAATAAAGTCTCTGGATAATCAAATAGATCAGCAGTTTGCTATTCATTTTGAAGCTGACAAAGCTGATATTCCTATAGATGAAATTCAAGATTCTTATCGTGAATTGGAATTACGAATATTGAAAGGCTATAATGATTTTGTTAAAAGACATCGTGAATGTAACTGGATTCATTGGGATATGAAAAATATTCACTTTGGCTTTGAAGCGATTAAACATCGGTATGAAAAAATTTTTGGAGATTTGAAAGATTATAATGAAATTCCAATAAATAATAAGAAAAATTTGAGAGATATTATTGAGGGGATGTATGGAGAGGGATTTGTAAATGGACCTGACACTTTAAAATCTTTACTAAAGTGTAATTCAGGAAACATTGATAATAATACTTATTTAAGTTCAAATGATGAATCAATAGAATTTGAGCATAAAAATTTTACGAATGTTATTAAATCGGTTGATTTGAAGGTCGATTTTATAAAGAAAGCAACAAATAAATTAATCCAAAGGAAGTTGGTTGTATCAAACAAAAACTATTATGCTATTTTTGTCGATACAGTAAATCATCCTGTATTTACTTTTATTGGCTGGGGTGCTACAATAGGGGGACTTATTCTCACAGCAATGGCATTAATATAGTTGAATAGAAAATGGTTAGCAAAAAAAGACATCATTATATTCCGAAGTTTTATCTGAAAAGGTTTTCTATCAATAATGAGGGAAAGTCTTTAGGATTATATAATCTTAATAATGGGAAATTTATACAAAGTGCACCATTGAAAAATCAAGCTTACGAAAATTTTCTTTATGGAGAGGATGACGAAATAGAAAATGCTTTGGCTAGAATGGAGAATATTATAGCTAAGATGTTTTACTATTGGACAGAAGAAAAAATATTTTGTCCACCTCCAGTTGGTACTAATGGTTTTAAGTTACTCAGGCAATTTATTTTATATCAGGCTTACAGAACTCCCAAATCTGGAAATAATATTATGGAAGCTCTTAATCAAGGGGCAAAAACATTTGTGAAAGAGTTTAAACCTGAGTTGTGGGAAAGATTGAAGAATGGGACTTTAGTACATGAAAATCCTGTTTTACTTGGGCTTTTTCATTCGATTGAATATGAACATCTTTTAGATTTTCTTGATTGTAAGTTTCTGGTAAATCTTTCTGTACTGTCATTTATAACATCTGATGCACCTGTAATTCTATACAACCAATTGATGGAGCAAGCAGGAAGTTATATGGGGGCTACAGGGCTAGTAGCAAAAGGGCTTCAAATACTTTATCCAATTCATCCAAGATTGATGATTTGTTTATACGATTCAAATGTCTACGATTTTGGTAATGGATGCACTAATTGTTGTTCTACAGAGTCTGTTGAAGATATACATCAATTAAATGGTCTTCAACTTATCAATTCTAATTCACAACTTTTTTTTGATGATTCTGTTTCTGAAGAGTATATCAAAGAACTACTTAATCATTTTGAAGAATATCGTAAAACAGCAAAAAATATAAATCGAATCATCAATCAAGGAAGTCAAAAATTCTTTTTAACAAGTTCGGAAGATGCTCATATTGATTTGGATTTAACTTTTTTCAAGTTAAAGGTGAATCCAAACGATTATAGAAATGAAATTACTCCATTAAGACATCCTTCTTTGAAACGTCCATCTCAGAAATAACATCCCTTTATATATTTTCGTAAGCTCCCGATAAAGTACCTGTATAAATATAGAATCGCTATATAAATCTAATAAATTTATAGCGATTCTTTGTTTATAAGTAAGCCCCCGATAAAGTACCCGTTGTCTTTGTATCTTTAAGTCTCGATCTTTGC
>OGGP01000387.1_pt1 | contig 30684 bp, 25 predicted proteins | sample 1571261 | NCBI WGS metagenome assembly OGGP01 (sample SAMEA2581968, study PRJEB24529) | metagenome | biome: Human gut stool | place: China | collected 2011
CCCGCAGCTTATCGTACAACTCCGTGCATCGGATGATCCAACGGCGTAGACGGTTGCAGGCTTGATGGGAGGCCAGTTCCGGGAAATAGGATGCCGCCAACGCGGACTTTCTTAATGGTAAAGACATATGATTTATTGTTTATGGATTATGAATCTGGGAAAATGAAACTTGCGAACTTGCAAACTTGCGGTCGGTTCCATACCTCACACACATACATGTACATTATAAAGGGGATTGGGATGTCTGGCGTTGTTTGGCCGTGAATATATATTCACCCCGTGCGTTCTTTTGGATCACGCCCTTTTCCAGCATACGCCGTAAGTGAGAGTCTAGGGTATCGGTACCCATGCCGATCCTTTTTGCCTCATGAAGCGCCTCTTGGCGGTTGAAGGCGAGAGGGAGGGCATCGAATAGCGCCTCTTGCGGAGTAGGTTCCCGTTGTTGCACGTCGGTAGCGGGCAGGATAGACAGGATATGGCAAGCGTGCCGGTAGAGAGGCTCGGTGAGGTTGAGCACGGCCTCGAAATCAGCCTCTGTCGCTATCAAGTCCAGTTTCGGTACGATACCGTCTCGGACATTCTCTTCCGGTATGTCATCGGAAGGGGAGAGACCGGGGCATTTGAAAATGGAGAATTGAGAATTGAAAATTGTTTTGTGTGGCGGGAGGAGTTTTTCCGTGGCTCGTAGCAGGGCCACCACGCTTAGGATTCGGCAGATGTTGATGGCGATACGTGCCACGGTGCTTCTCATGGCTCCCCCATGCGTGAAACCCGCATGGCCGAAAAGTTGTGCGAAACGTTCGTTGAAACGGATTTTTTGCTCTTCGGACAGCTTGAGCTGAATGAGATTCACGGAAGTGCCGAGCCACTCGATGAACGTCTTCCACTGTTTGCCCCATCCGGTGAACCGGGAATCATAATCCTCATCGGACAGGTCGAACTGGTCTACCCATTCGGTGATGGAGGGCATATAGTAAAACATCTGGCGTGAGAACAATCCGTTCTCGGCCGAGGGAATGAGCGGTTTCACCTGTGCCGGTGTCCCGCTTAACAAGACACTGAGAAAAGATTTCATACATTCCAGATACTCATGATTCATACGCCGGTTAAAGGCTAGTCGGTCATGATCGTAGCATTTGCGCAAGGGATCTCGCCAATGGCCGTAATCCGTGCCGATTGCGGTGCTGACGGTATCCGCCTCGGTCTCGCAGATCAGCCCCACGCCGTCCGCCTCGATGAGGTTCTCCAATACGCCCGTTCCGGAGTTGTCGCCGGCGATCAGGAACATCTTAGGCTTTGGCTCTTCCGGCTCAGGGGTTTTCGCACGCTCCTTGCCTAGGGAACCCCAGCGTGCCTTCTCCAGCCGGTATTCCTTGCGTAGGGATTTGAATTCCTCCATCATTGCCTCATGGATCGGTTCGGCTAGGTGGCGTACCCAAGTGAGCGCCCCTTTTCCCGAGGCGGGAGGTGCCACGATGAAGGTTTGCAGGCAGGGATAATGGTATTTACGTCCGTAGAGTATGCGCAAGTGCTTGTTGAGGGTAGCGCCTAGCACGGTGACGGCACCTAGCAGCAGGATATCCCGTTGCGCCGGGGAGTCACCGCAGTCGATGAGCTGGTTCAAGAAAGGGGGCCAATCATAGTTTCCGAAGACAGGCATATTAATGTACGCCTCATGTGCGCAGGTGTGTGTGAGAGGATGAGAGGGCCGCAAGTTTGCAAGTTCGCAAGTTTCGGACTGTTTCCCGGCGTAGCTCCGGGCGGTACCGGCCAGTTGCTTGTCGAGTTTCACGCCAGCCGCCTCGGCCCAGTGAAATACGGAACCCAGCCCGTTTCGCCCGTTGCCCCCCTTGAGGGCGTGGTCGAAGAGTCTGTCCGCCTCGTCGGACACATACTTTTCCGAGATACGGCAGATGCGATGGAACAACGACCGTCCCGCCTCGCCGCAATCGTTGGCGATAGCGAAGGCCAGCGGCATATACTCTTGATAGGTGGGAGCGATGTTCGCCCCCTGTTTCTCGATAGCGGCCACGAGCCGCTCTAAATCTTGAATGGTGTTCATGGTGAATGAATAATGATTAATGAAGAACGATCTATAACTGTCACTTGTCAACTGCCAACTAAAAAGTCAATGGTTTCACTTTCTCAGTTTCGCAGAGGAATCCGAACAAAGGAAACAAGCCCTTGACAGGTCGGCGTTTGAGGTATCGGCTTTCAGTCCGTATCTCCACTCAAGGTATTCCCAAGCCGATCGTCGTGCCTCGTCAAAAGCCCACTCGATCGTGGCGGTAACGGACAAACGATAAGGCACGAAGAGCTTTACGCCCGTAGTGCTAGGACTCACGAAGGTGAGATCGGGGCGTAGCCGCTCGTCGGCGAACAGTGTGTCTCGCGACGTACAAGCCGCCTCGGGCGAGGCGAGATGATCGATATCGATAACCAGTTCACCCGAGGGAAAAAGCAACCGGTCCTCCTTTCGGTAGGAGAATACCCCGGCGGGCGTGACATAGGGCAGCAGGCTTTGTTTCAACTGCTTGAACCGTTTCTCGTCGTCCAGTGCGACACGTGTGCGGCTCGTCTGTTCCCGTAGCCATTCATTGGTACTGACGTAGGTGTACAATTGGTCGATACTGACCACTCCGTTTGGCACTTGATTGGTAATCGGAGCGTTGTAAAAAGACATGATGGATTCTTTCATTGTGTTTGTTTTTTAATAAGGTTTAAACAATGATGATCCAAGGCTTTCGCTTCGGATCGCAGGTAAAGATATAGCCTTTGAATTTGTGGGTGGCGCACTCATGGGTGCGCCAATTTAAGAGTATTATAACCTATTTTAATGTTTCTTCAAGGTTTTAGCGTTTCACCATGGAGAGATTTCCCCCTTGAGACGTAATGATCGAACCGCAAAGCTCGGATCTGAACCCTTGGATTCGTGTGGCGTCCTTCGAGGTATACCTCATCTTGGATCGTTGGGGTCTGTCCTCCGTGCGAGACGCTTCCGTGTTCTTGGGTATCAGCCGCCACACACTGTCGAAGTTGAGTCCAAGCCATCCGGATGGCAGTCTGCGGCTGGAATCACTAGACCGTGTCTACGCCACCTTCCTCCACTTGGTGTCCTTCTATTTCCCGGAGAAGGAGCGTGAGCCCGAGCGAAATGAACTCCGATGTTCCCGCAGCCGGATACTGGAACAGAGTTATCCGCTATCGGGGAGGGTGCGGGAGAGGGTGGAGAAAGAGAGGGGCTGAGGAAGATAATCGTTTATTTTGAGGAGAAATGTTTGCAGCAAAGAAAGAAATGGTTACTATATGTTCTTATAAAATAGCACGGTATGGCGATTACTATAAAAAATATTCCGGTTTTAGAAGGGGCTGTCGCTGAAGATTTCATTCGTAAAGCGGAATATTTGGCAAAAAAGAAGACCCCTACCTTATCTGAGCGTTCCCAAAAGCGTATTTAGGTCGTTTTGGAACGGTCAAAACACTTTAGATTCTAACTGTTTAATCAAAGGGCATGCCTTAAATCGGGCGCTTATTACTTATGTCACAACCTTCTATAAAGAAAAACTTCGCTTATAAAAGCGTACTGACTCTTTCCACTTATTTGATCAATTTCATTACGTTTCCATACGTGGCTCGGATGCTAGGTGTTGAACGTATCGGTTTGGTTAATTTTGTGGATAATACGGTGAATTATTTCTTATTGTTCGCTACAATGGGGGTTGGGCTCCTAGGCGTTCGAGAGATAGCGGCGGTAAAAGAGGATAAGAAACGTAGGGATCAAGTGTATTCAAGCGTGTTAGCCTTGAATCTGTTATTCACCTTGGTATCGTTGGGTATATATCTACTTTGTATATCTACAATACCTAAGCTGTGTCAATATGACGAGTTGTTTTATATAGGAACGGCAAAGATACTTTTTACCGTATTTCTAGTGGAATGGTTTTTTACAGGAGTAGAGAATTTCCGGTATATTACGTTGAGAAGTATCCTTATAAAAGTTCTTTATATAATCAGTGTTTTCCTATTCGTAAGAGATACGTCAGACTATCGACTTTATTTTATACTCACGGTAGGAGTGGTTGTGTTGAACGCTCTTATCAATCAATTATATATTCGAGAATTCGTACGGGTTAGATGGAATAATATTCAATTATTCAAGTATCTTAAACAGAACGTGACATTGGGTATTTATACGTTGATGACCTCGATGTATCTCACCTTTAATGTGATGTATTTGGGACTGATGTCTAATAACACGGAGGTAGGTTATTATACGACAGCGTTTAAGTTGTACTCCGTGATCTTGGGCTTTTTTACCGCATTCACGAATGTCATGTTGCCTCGGATGAGTTCCTTGTTGGCGAATGGAGAGAAGGATCGTTTCCAAGAATTGGTGAATCGTTCGTTCTCTGTGATGTCGACTTGCTGCATCCCCTTGATCTTATGCAGTATGATTATGGCACCTCAGATTATTTATATCTTATCCGGTCCCGGATATGAGGGGGCTATATTACCGATGAGGATAATCATGCCGGCTGCGTTCGCTGTAGGTATGGCTCAGGTATTGGCAATTCAAGTATTGATGCCGATGAAAAAGGATAAGGTGTTATTGGTAGCGTCGATCATAGGAGCGGTTGTCAGTTTGTTGATTAATTTGCTGGTGGTTCCTTATGTGGCAAGTGTAGGCTCAGCGATAGTGTTGCTGTGTTCGGAGGCTGTGGTTACGGGGACGTATGTGGTGTATGTACTATCTAAAGGATTGGCATGGATTCCTATCAAGGTAATTGGAAAAAGTGTGTCGTATTCTTTGCCCTGTGCGGTAGTTTGTTGGGGATGTGGACGATGGATTGAGAATGCGTTTGTGGGAGTGGGATGTGCGGTTATGATAGTAAGTATATATTTGTTTTTTAGGTATTTATCACAATTCAGGTCTTGATTTTAACCATAGAATTTACAACGATTGCTATATGGATGTTTTGAGTATCATTTTTCCTTATATAATATCATCTTTGTTTTTGACAGTGTTGTCTTTATTGGAATTCTTATATTCGAATGATTTAATTAAATACAAAATAAGGATTATATGTCAGTTGTTTTTTTTGTTTTTCTTTGGATTTAGAGGATTTGTAGCTTGGGATTGGCAAAGTTATTATCCTTTATTTGTTGGGACTAACATGATTGAGACTTATGGTGATGTGGAAAATATTATATCTAATACAAACTTTGAAGTTGGTTATTTGTTGTACATGTCAGTTGTTAAAACTTTATTTGATAATTGGAATGTGTTTATATTTGTATCTGTTTTTATTGATTTAATGGTATTTGATTATTTGTTTAAAAAATATTCTCCTAACTATGCTCTATCAATGCTTATTCTTTTTTCAATGAGTATTGCTATGGAATATGATTTGCTTAGAAATGTAAAAGCTATAATTATAATAATTGTTTCTTTTAAATTTATTGTATCGAGGAATTTACTTGCTTTTTTGTTGATGGTTTTATGCGCATCTTTCTTTCATTCTTCATCTATATTTTTTCTTCCATTGTACTTTATTGGTAATTTTAGATTTTCAAAAAATCAGTTGCTGATCTTGTTCTTTATATGTATTTCTGCATATTTCCTTAATATTGGATTTGGTAAGGCTATTTCTTTGTTTTTAATTGATCAAGATGTGCTTTCAATGTATATGTCAGATAAACTAATAGGGTATTATTATTCGGATTTATATGGTGCTTCAAGATCTATATCTATTGGTTTTGTGCAGAAAGTAATTGTTTATTTGATGCTGATTTTATTATATGATAAAATTGTAGATAAACATTCATATGGAAAGCTGATATCTAATATGTATGTCTTGTATTTTATTGTGATATTTTCGTGTTTTGATTTTAAAATATTAGTAGATAGGATCGAATATATTTATGGAATATCTGTTTGGATTTTATGGCCATATATTTTATATAGTTTGTGTCGAAAAAGTAACCAGTTGATTTTTTTGCTTTTTGTTTGTTTGTTGTGTTTTGTGAAAAATATAGTGATACCGATACAAAATAATCCATATTATAATTATGAAAATGTTTTGTTCGGATCACAAACTTATAATCAAAGACTGTTGAATAATACTTAATTTTTATGGACGTATCTATTGTTATAGTAAACTATAATACACTTCAAATGACTCTTGATTGTATAAATAGTATATTTGAACAAATTAAGGAAATTGCTTTTGAAGTGATTCTAGTTGATAATGCTTCTCTCGATGGGAGTAAAGAATTTTTTGAACAAGATAAAAGAATAAAGTATTTGTATAATAGTCAAAATTTGGGTTTTGGAAGAGCTAATAATAGAGGTTTAGAAATATGCAGTGGAAGAAATGTTCTATTCTTAAACTCAGATACATTGTTGACGGATAACTCAGTGAAAAAATTATCTGATTATTTGGATGAGAATCAGTCTGTAGGTGCTTGTGGTGGTAACCTGTACTTTGTGGATGGATCTCCTATTCACTCTTTTAGACGAATGTTTCCATCTGTGTTAGATTCAGTAGATATACTGTTATTTCATATAATATCAAAAATTTTATATGGAGAGAATAGTGAGCATAATTTTTCTAATTTACCAATAAAAGTAGCTTATATAACAGGGGCTGATTTGATGATTAGGAAGAATTTATTACTCCAATTGAAAGGATTTGATTCTCGTTTTTTTATGTATTATGAAGAAACGGAGTTATGTAGACGAATATCGAGATTAGGTTATTCAATCATGGCGATTCCTGAGACTTATATCATTCATCATGAAAGTAAAAGTGTTTCATTGAATAGTGGAAGCATAAAAAAAATGAGAATGCTTAACCGAAGCAAACGTCTGTATTTGAATATACAGTGTAAAAAAATATCTAAAACTCTGATAGATTTCTTATGGATAATAACTATTGTTAGTCGTATAGTTCTTCTTTTTTTCTCTAAGAAACATAGAGATATATGGATTTGTCATTTGAGAAATAGTATGCCTTGGTGTCGTTAATTGATATATATGAAAAAAGCTTTGTTTATTTATAGAAAGTTTCCCCATAATACGGGTGGAGGAATTGTGACCGATTCTTATTATAAGGTTTTGGCTAATGTGTTTAAAAATAATCTATTATTGTTTGAACTTTTACCATATGAGGGGAATTGGCAGAAGTTTATCGGTTATTTGAGAGGGAATCCCTCTAGGCAGAGTAATAAAATGTGTTATGATATATTCGATTTGATATGTAAAAATAATATAGATGTTGTTTTTGTAAATGCTTCTCTTTATGGGAAAATAATTTCTTTTCTATATAAGAGAAAACCCATGCTTAGAATAGTGGTTTTTTATCATAATATTGAAACGTTATTTGTTAGAAGCGTTTTAAAACGTCAATATAGGTTGAGTCACTTATTAGCATATATAGCTACTTATTTGTCGGAGTTAAAAGTTACAACTTTATCTTCTTTTATAATTGGTTTAAATGAAAGAGATTCTGAATGTTTATATTCTCTATTTGGAAGAAAAATGGATTTGATATTGCCTGTTTCTATAGAAGATAAGTTTGATGAAACTAAATCTATTGTCGATTCTTATGGAAACTCTATAGGTTTGTTTGTTGGAAGTGATTTTTTTGCTAACTATTATGGTATTAAATGGTTTATAGAGAATGTATCTCCGTATATATCTGCTACAATAAAAGTTGTAGGTAGAGGTCTTGAAAAATATAGAGAGAATTTTGCAGCATACAAGAATGTTCAAATAATAGGGACAGTGGACTCTTTGAGTGATTATTATTATGAAGCGGATTTTGTTATATCTCCTATTTTTGATGGTTCTGGTATGAAAACAAAAACAGCAGAAGCTCTTATGTATGGGAAAACAATTATAGGTACATCTGAATCTTTTGAAGGTTATAAATATAATAAAAATATTGGATTTGTTTGTAATGATTCAGAATCATTTATTAGTGTGATAAATTTAAATGTATTTATGAAATATAATAAATTTAGTAGAGAATTGTTTACTACGTATTATTCTTTTCGGAATCTGGAAAATAAAATAGAATGTCTTGTTAATGAATTTTGAAATATAATGAAAATACTTCATGTCATACCTCATTTATGGAGAGGTAATGGTGCTGCGAAGGTGTTATTAAATCTAATTTCTAATCAAGTTAAAGCATTCCCTTCAATAGATGTTGTTTGTTTAGTAGATGTCAAGCCTTCGTTAGATAAAGAAATAAAATCTTTAGGCTGTGGCTTAAAGTATTTAGGATCTTGTCGATATAATCCATGCTTGATATTTAAATTAATGAAAGAAATATCAAAGTATGATATTGTTCATGTACATCTCTTCCCCGCTTTTTATTGGGTATCAATTGCTCATTTCTTAGTAAGGTCTAGTGCTAAATTAGTATTGACAGAACATAGCACTAAAAATAATAGGCAAAAACTGTACTTTTTGAAATATATAGAACTTTTTATATATCGTAGATATGATAAGGTAGTTGCTATATCTAATGCAGTAAAAGAGCAATTGATGAGACAAAGAATTCTTGAAAAGAAAATAGAGGTTATTTATAATGGAATAAATATTCAAAATATAGAGAATGCTAATCCTATTGATAGAAATGAATTGGGTATTCCAAAAAATGTGTTTTTAATTACTCAGGTGGCAAGATTCTATTCACAAAAAGATCAAGCAACCTTGATAAGATCTTTGAAATACTTACCTAACAATTTTTTTGTGTTATTTATAGGAGATGGTGTGTTATTGCAAGAGCATATAGACCTAGCAAAATCTATTGGAGTTTTGGATAGAATTCGTTTTTTAGGGATAAGAAATGATGTTTTTTCAATTTTAAAAGTTTCAAATGTAGTTGTCATGTCATCTAATTTTGAAGGTTTTGGTTTGACTGCATTAGAGGGAATGGCAGCAGAAAAACCAGTAATAGCTTCAAATGTACCGGGATTGTCAGAGGTGGTAGAAGGTGCAGGATTGTTATTCCCTCTTCATGACGATAAAGAATTAGCTTCACTTATTATTAAATTATATGAGGATTCTGATTATTATCAGATTATAGCAAAATCTTGTAAAGATCGTAGTCTTTCTTTTAATGAAAAGATAATGGGGTCTCGCTATTTAGCTGTTTATAAAAAATTGGTTTATAATGATACGAATAACGGGTGATATTTCTCTAACAGAGGGTTTCTTTGATTTAGGAGCAGGTGTCGGTACTTCGATAAAATCGGGAAAAGATCCCTTTTCTAAAATACAAAAGAGGAAAGGAGATATTTGGATTGGTAACTTTGAAGGTGTAACTTCTGATACTTCAGAATTGAAAGGATACAAGGCAGAGATGTTTAGGATTGCACCTAAGTTCTTAAAAAATATATTTCATTTTAATTATTATTGTGTGGCGAACAACCATATTATGCAACATGGAAGTTCTGCTTATCGTGAAACGCTAAAGAATATAAAATCGTTTGGTAGTGATTATTTTGGAGATATAGATAAGAAGAGCATTTTGTTTGAATATAAGTCGAGTAAGATTTCAATTACCTCTTTCTCTCTTCGTAAAGAAGAACATTTCAAACCACCATTATATTGGCATTCCCCGGAATATGTGGATATCGAAAAAGAGTATCAGAAAATCAAAGATGCTGATTTTAAGATCGTTTATTTACATTGGGGTAATGAATATATGAATTATCCCTATCCGGATCAAGAAAAATTCGCTCATTGGCTTATTGATTTAGGCTTTGATCTGATTATTGGATTGCATCCCCATGTTTTACAAGGGTATGAGGTGTATAAAGGAAAGTATATCTATTATTCTATAGGTAACTTTGTCTTTAATATGAAGAATTCGATTACTTGTTATGGAGCGATTGTCAATGTGGAAAGAGATGAGAAGGAGTTTCGAGTATCTCATTCTTATATAAAAATAGAAAATGACTATTTCCCTATCGAAGTATCCGCAGAAGAAATTCCTTATAAAGTGCAGTTTGATTACCTGAATACATTATATGGGAGAGATGTTTTGCATGAAACATATTATATGCAAGATATTAGTCGAATTCGCCATAATCGGTTGATAAGTAGATTTTATTTTATAAAGAATATCTTTAAACTTCGATTTGATGTATTACTCTTTTTATTGAAAGATTTTATTGTTAGACGTAAAATATTTAGAAAATGAATAAACTATCTCTATATTCTTCCCTTCCTTATTGGCTTCAAAACATCGCAGTCTCTCTTCACGGATACAAGCTAAAGAAACAGCGTTTTAACGATGACTTTTATAAGATCTTGGACTTCTTGAACTCAACCCATGGTTGGTCAAAAGAACAGATTCGTTCTTATAAAGAAGAACATACCTTTAAAATATTGGAACAAGCTTATAATCACTGTCCTTATTATCGAAAGAAATATACTGACGTAGGTTTATCCCCTTCTGATTTTAAGCAATTGGGAGACTTGCAAAAGTTCCCGATTCTGACGAAGGAAGAAATCCGTGAGAATTGGCTTGGCCTAGTGGCTGATAATATTCCCCGAAAGGAACTTATACGATTTAACACCAGTGGTTCAACGGGAAAAGCGTTGGACTTCTATTGGACTAAATATAGCGCAGCTTATTATTGGGCGGTAGACCAAAGGTATAAAAATAGGTTTGGTTTTACTTTGGGAAAGGCTTGCGTTAACTTTTCCGGTCGTCCTATCGTTCCTATTTCAACCTCAAAACCTCCTTACTGGAGATATGATCGTGTCTTGAACCGTTATTTCATCAATATGCATCAGCTGAATGAAGTGAAAATACGGGATATTGTAAATTGGATTAATTCAAAGTGTATAGAAATGTTTATAGGATATCCATCTATTATGGCAGCTTTCGCAAATGAGTTGACTAATGCGGAGATGGCTTTGGATTTTCCTCCTAAACACATATTCACGGGTGCCGAGAAGTTATACGAGAATCAGAAAAATATCTTACAGCCTGTTTTTAAAGGTGTCCAAATCCATGAGTTGTATAGTTTTTCTGAGCAAGCCGCTATCGCTACCCATTGTATCCACTCGGTTTATCACGAGGATTTCGAGATTGGTCATATGGAATTGGATCAAGCTGTTCCTACAGAGAGTGGGATGCAGGGTGAGATTTTGGCTACCGGGTTCGCTAATCTTGGTATGCCTTTTATCCGTTATCAAAATGGGGATACGGCAGTGTTCTCCGACCGGGAATGTGGATGTGGATTACATAGCCAAATTATAGAAGATATTGTTGGTCGCAATGAAGACTATATAGTTACACCAGAGGGGCTTCACATTCAGCGTCTGGATTATATTTTCAAAGATACGTCAGAGGTGAAGGAGTGTCAAGTAGTCCAAAAAGTATTTGGTGAAATGATTTTACGTATTGTGAGAAGGAATTCCTATAGTGTGGCTACGGAGAAGAAATTGTTGGTAAATATATCTCAATGGATAAGCCCTACCATAAAGGTGAAATTTGAGTATGTGGATGAGATTCCCCGTACAAAAGCAGGGAAGTTTAAGGCAGTTGTCTCTGAATTGAAAAAATAATCATGTTGATTTATGAATAAACTAGAATCTACCATCTATAACCTCGTCCGTGAAAATCCAGCCTTAAAGCAGTTCGTGCGGAATATGTATCAAGACATATTTGATTTGCAGCCAAGGAAGAAGGAGTATTTCGCCTCTCCCTATCAATATCGGGAAGGCTTCTTTTTCGGATTTCACGATGTCACGCCTTTTTCTTTTGATGAGACCAAGCTATTGGCGAATCAAAATAGGTTGGATTTGCGTATGCCTTTACCTACGGAAGGACTGGATGTCGGATATTTTGATTTGGAACAAGGCTCTATAAAGGACTTTCATAGGGTGGATACCTCTTACGCATGGAATTATCATAAAGGATGCAGGCTGCAATGGTTGGATAAGAACCGGATGATTTATAATACGGCGATAGCGAATCGGCTTGTGTCTAAGATTCATGATTTATCGACAGGGGAATACCAAGTAATAGACTGCCCGATTGATGCGGTCTATCAAGATGAGCAAAGATCTTTGGCCTCTTCTTTTAGTTATGAGCGCTTGGAGCGTTGTATGCCCGGGTATGGTTATCCTTATCGGGATGGAGGGAAATTGGATGATCCGGCACCTAAAGATAGCGGTTTGTTCTTGGTGGATTTAAAGGAGAATACTTCAGAGTTGCTTATCTCTTTGTCTGAGTTGGCACAGATGGAAGATGAATCCTATAGGCAGGGGTATATGCATTTTGTAACCCATTCGGAGTTCTCGAAAGACGGTCGGTATCTTTCTTTCTTATACCGGAAAATACCAACCGATGGGGATTATATGAGGCGGCATACCAAGATCATGATTTATGATTTGCGTGATCGGCGACTTATTACCTTACCTACTCAAGAGTCCGGTTCTCATTATGTATGGAATAACAGGAATCAATTGATAGCGTCTTGCATTATAAATGGTAACAGTTGTCATGTATTGTATGACATGAAAGATGTAGCTCATTATCAAATAATAGCAGGGGATGTGTTGAATTCGGATGGTCATCAGTCCTTTATCTCGGATACGTCTTTTGTGGCGGATACTTATCCGGATAAATATAGGATGGCAAAAATCTATAAGGCTGATATCAATACTCAAAGTGCGGATTTGTTGCTAAGTATCTATTCTCCCAAAGAGTTTCAAACGAAAGATTTTAAATGCCATATAGCTTGCGATTTACATCCCAGAGTATCCCCTTCTGGGAAGTACCTATGCTTTGATTCGCCTCGTACTGGAAAACGGGGGTTGTATATAATGCCATTGTCGGCACCGGCTATGTAGGCAAGGTGTCTTATACGATAAAAATCAAGAAGAATATTTGTGGCCTAGCTAAAAGTAAGTATATTTGTGGTGGTAACTATCGTGCGATGGCTGTAAATCAATATGATCGATCGTATGATAATATGTTTATTTTGTACAACAATGAGGAAGGACGATATATTATATTCTCTTAGGGCTTTGATAAAGCAAGTGATGCCAGCTGGAACAAAGGTTTTTTTGTTTGGTTCGCAAGCCCGTGGAGATGTCCATGATGAATCGGATTGGGATATTCTAATATTGTTGGACAAGGAAAAGATAACCTCTGCGGATTTTGATACCTATGCCTATCCTTTAATCGACCTAGGATGGCAATTTGGCGAATATTTTAGCACTAAGTTATATACCTTTACTGAATGGATGAAACGTAAAGGTACTCCTTTTTTCAAGAATGTGGAATTAGATGGTATAGAACTATGAATCTAACAGATGAAGAACGGGAAGCCCTTGTTATAGCAAGAAAGGCTAGAGCTTTTGATACTTGGGAGGAAACCAAAGGGATCGTAGAGTGTGGTTATTGGCATGCGGCCGCTAATAGAATGTATTATGCTTGTTATTATATGACCACGGCACTGTTAATTAAAAATGGCTTTCAGGCTTCTACGCATTCAGGAGTGATTCGTTTATTAGGTCTTCATTTTGTAAGTACAGGAATAATCAGTAAAGACTTGGGACGTTTTTATAGTAAACTATTTGAGTTGAGACAAAGTGGGGATTATGATGATTGGATTGTGATCGATGCCAATGAGATTCTTCCCTTGATGGATTCTGTTGATAATTATTTGAATACCTTGCTTTCGTTGATAGAGGGAAAAGCATGAGGCTATCCTTGTCTTCTTTGCCGTAAATAGTTTAAAAAATTGAATATCGCATATCATTTGGCTTGATATGCGTAATATACGTATACCAAAACTTGACTTCTCTATAGATTTCCTGAAATATATAATCTTATAACTTATGAATATCGCAATCGTCGGCACCGGCTACGTAGGCCTGGTGTCCGGGACTTGTTTTGCCGAGATGGGGGTTGATGTCACTTGCGTGGATGTCAACCGGGAGAAAATAAATGGCTTGTTGGAGGGGAATATCCCGATTTATGAGCCGGGGTTGGAAGAGATGGTATTGCGTAATTCCAAGGAAGGCAGACTTCATTTTACGACGGATCTGGCCTCTTGTCTGGATAACGTGGATATCGTTTTTAGCGCCGTGGGTACGCCACCGGATGAGGATGGTAGTGCCGACCTGCGTTATGTGCTGGAGGTGGCTCGTACGTTTGGCCAATATATTAAGAAATATACGGTATTGGTAACCAAGAGTACGGTTCCCGTGGGTACGGCACGGAAGGTAAAGGCTGCGATTCAAGAGGAGTTGAGTAAACGTGGGATGGATATCCCCTTTGATGTGGCCTCGAATCCGGAGTTCTTGAAGGAGGGTGCGGCCATCAAGGATTTCATGAGTCCGGACCGGGTAGTGGTCGGTGTGGAGTCGGAGAGGGCGAAGGAGATGATGAGCAAGCTCTATCGTCCGTTTCTCCTGAATAATTTCCGGGTGATCTTTACGGATATTCCCTCGGCGGAGATGATTAAGTATGCGGCAAATTCCATGTTGGCTACTCGTATCTCGTTCATGAATGATATAGCGAATCTTTGCGAGTTGGTTGGCGCTGACGTGAATATGGTCCGGAAGGGGATCGGTTCGGACAGTCGAATCGGTAATAAATTCTTGTATCCGGGATGTGGCTATGGAGGCAGTTGCTTTCCGAAGGATGTGAAGGCTCTTATCAAGACGGCGGAAAAGAATGGCTATCCGATGGGAGTGCTAAAGGCCGTGGAGGAGGTGAATGAACGTCAGAAGACGATCCTTTATACGAAGCTTAGAAAACATTTTGACTCTTTGGAGGGGAGAACGATCGCTCTCTGGGGCTTGTCTTTCAAGCCGGAGACGGATGATATGCGTGAGGCTACCTCTTTGGTGATGATTGATCTTTTACGGAAAGCGGGTGCCGTGGTCAAGGTGTTTGATCCTGTGGCGATAGGCGAGTGCAAACGTAGAGTTGCTGATCGGGTTGTTTACGCGAAGGATATGTATGAGGCGGTAATCGATGCAGACGCATTGTTGTTGTTGACCGAGTGGAAACAGTTTCGCTTGCCAAGTTGGGCCGTGATCAAGAAAGTGATGAGGCAACCTTTGCTGCTGGATGGTCGCAATATCTATGACGCGAAGGAATTGGGTGAGCTAGGCTTTACCTATGAATGTATCGGAAAATAGTTATGGATAATTTCGGTTTGGTCTCCATTATTACTCCTTCTTATAATTCTTCGTCTTTTATAGCGGAAACCATTGAGTCGATTCTTTCTCAGACTTATCTTAATTGGGAACTGTTGATTACCGACGATTGCTCTACGGATCGTTCTGTTGAGATCATAGAGCCGTATATTCAAAGGGATTCCCGTATTAAGTTGTTCCGGTTAGAAAAGAATTGTGGGGCGGGTGTTTGCCGGAATCGCTCTATCTCGGAGGCCAAAGGACGATTTATCGCTTTTTGCGATAGTGATGATCGATGGTGCCCGGAAAAGCTGGAGAAACAGTTGGCTTTTATGCGAGAGAAGGATTGTGCCTTATCTTATACCTCGTATATGACTTGCGACGAGAGTAGCAAGATTTCCAGCATTGTTATCGGAAAAAGAAGGGAGACCTATTTCTCTATGCGGTGTGATAATAGAATTGGCTGTCTGACCGCTGTCTATGATACGGAGAAAGTGGGAAAGGTCTTTATGCCGGAATTACGTAAACGGCAAGATTGGGGGTTATGGCTTACCATACTTAGGCGTTGTGAGGTCGCTTACGGCTTGAAAGAGCCATTGGCGATTTACCGAATTCACTCAAGTTCTATCTCTCGGAATAAATGGTCTCTCATAAAGTATAATTTACGTGTTTATAGAACGGTTCTCGGATACTCCCCGATGGCTTCGTATCTGTATTTCTTTATTCTGTTTTTACCTTCTTATTTTTCTAAGAAAGTATTCTTGAGGTTAGTAAATAGATAATTTGGAAACAGCTTTATTCGATATAACACGGCCTTGTCATGACTGACTTGTGCCGTGTTTTTTTATTTACTTGATCATTGCAATGATATTCTTCCCAAGTATGATCCCAAGGAAGACCGCTATCAAACCAAGGATATTACTGGCAAGTACATTGAGTAGTGCCATCTTGTATTCTCCGGTACGCATAAGTACCATCGTGTCGAGAGCGAAAGAAGAGAAAGTCGTGAAACCACCGAAAAGACCAGTGAATAGGAAAGCTCTTGTATTGATAGAAAAATTATAGGCTTCCGCTATACTCCAGCAGAAGCCGATTAAAAAGGAGCCGATCACATTGACCGACAAGATACCAAAAGGAAAGGAGTAAAGCATCGATCGTTGCACCCACGTGGAAACTCCGAACCGTAGCGCAGATCCGATAGCTCCTCCTATTATTAAAAGAAAAACCTTTATCATAATTAACCTAGTGTGTTTCCCCCGGGCTAGGTTAAGGCCCGGGGAGATGGTAAATGATTTAGGTTTTCAATTTAATTGGCCGACTCAAACTGTCTCAAGAAACGAACATCGTTTTCCGAGAACATGCGTAAGTCTTTTACTTGGTATTTCAAATTGGTAATACGCTCGATACCCATTCCCAATGCGTAGCCTGAATAAACCTTGCTATCGATACCGCAGTTCTCAAGCACGTTCGGGTCTACCATACCGCAACCGAGGATCTCTACCCAACCGGTTCCTTTACAGAAGGGGCAACCCTTACCTCCACAAATGTTGCAGGAGATGTCCATCTCGGCGGATGGCTCCGTGAACGGGAAGTAAGAAGGACGCAAGCGAATTTTTGTATCCGGACTGAACATTTCCTTGGCGAAGAACAACAAGGCTTGTTTCAAGTCGGCGAATGAGACGTTCTTATCTACATATAACGCTTCTACTTGATGGAAGAAACAGTGAGCACGATAGGAGATAGCCTCATTACGATATACACGTCCCGGACAGATGATACGGATAGGCGGTTCTTGCTTTTCCATTACTCGGGTCTGTACGGAAGAAGTATGTGTGCGAAGCAATACATCCGGGTTATGCTGGATAAAGAACGTATCTTGCATATCGCGGGCAGGATGGTCCTCGGCGAAATTCAAGGAAGAGAAGACATGCCAATCGTCCTCGATTTCCGGTCCCTCAGCGATGCTGAATCCTAACCGTCCGAATATATCGCAAATTTCTTTCTTTACAAGTGATAGAGGATGACGAGTGCCTAGTTCGATCGGGTAAGCCGTACGAGTCAAATCGATATCATCGTTTGCGGTCTGTACATTCTCAAAGCTTTCTTTTAATTCGTTGATCTTGCTCTGGGTTGTTTCCTTTAGTTCGTTCAAGTATTTGCCAACCTCACGTTTTTGATCAGCCGCTACATTACGGAAATCATTCATCAACGCCGATATCTCGCCTTTTTTGCTGAGATACTTTATACGTAAAGCTTCTAGTTCCTCGGCATTTGCCGCCTTCATATTCTCTACTTCTTGAAGCAGAGCCTTAATTTTATCGAGCATTTCTAATCACACTTTGTATTTGTCATGCAAAAGTACGCCTTTCTTTTGAAACCGCAAGGGATTCGTAAGGTTTTTTAGTTAAATGTAAGCGCAGACACTTCGGTGTCTTGTTTTATATATTAAAGTATTTATATATCTTCGCAGCATAATCAAACTATAAATTAATTAATGGAAATAGTCATTATTATTGGCCTTATCTTACTGAATGGAATTCTTGCGATGTCGGAAATCGCCTTGGTCTCGGCCCGGAAGGCTAGGTTGGAAACCGAAGCGAAACGTGGTAATAAATCTGCGGGCACTGCTTTGAAGCTGGCAAATGAGCCGGATAAGTTTCTCTCAACCATCCAGATCGGAATTACCTTGATCGGTATCTTGACCGGTTTGTACTCTGGCGAGGCGTTAGCTCATAATTTCGCTGTTATAATAGCGCAAATACCGGCCCTAGAACCGTATGCGTTGGGGATCGCTAAAACGACGATCGTTATTATCGTGACGTATCTTACACTTATATTCGGAGAGTTGGTACCGAAGCGGATCGGCATGGGGTGTGCCGAGAAGGTCTCTATGTTAGTTGCTAAACCCATGAATTTTCTTTCCTTGATATCCTCTCCTTTTGTTTGGCTACTTTCAAAGAGTACGGCGTTGGCTGTGAAGATGACGGGCGTGGATACGAAAGAGGAAAATAGGGTAACAGAGGAAGAAATCAAGGCGATCGTGAAAGAGGGCTTTGATGGTGGCGAGGTGCAAGAGGTAGAGCAGGACATCGTAGAGCGGGTCTTTAATCTGGGAGACCGTAACGTGGGTTCTATCATGACGCATCGTAGCGAGCTGGTTTGGCTGGATGTGACGGATAGTACGGAGAAGATTCGGGAGAAAGTGGAGGAGAACTTATTTAATATATATCCCGTGGCTTCGGAGAAGTTCGATAATATAGTAGGAGTCGTTTATCTGAAAGATTTGTTCGGAAGGATCGACCAACCGGATTTCTCGATCAACCAAGTACTTCGCCCGGCACAGTTCGTTCCCGAGAACCAGAGCGTATATAACGCCTTGGAATCTTTCAAGCAGACACACGTGAAATATGGACTCGTTACGGATGAGTTCGGAGGCATTCAAGGTATCGTAACCTTGAAGGATATCATGGAAGGCTTGATCGGGCAAGTACCGGAAGTCGGAGAGGAGTCCGAGATCATACAACGTGAGGATGGTACTTGGTTGGTGGACGGCCAATATTCTTTCTATGATTTCTTGGAATATTTCGACATGGAGGATTTGTATGCCGAGCATGATTATAATACCTTGAGCGGCTTGATCCTAGAGATATTGGAACGTGTACCGAAGACGGGTGAGAAATTAAAGTGGCTGGACTTTGAGTTCGAGATCGTAGATATGGATGGCGCCCGGATCGATAAGGTTTTGGTCAAGTACTTGAAAAATGGGTAAAATGTCTTTTTAGAAGAGTACGCCGAGTGAGATACTCATCACGTTCGTTCGCTTGTCAATATTGATATCATAATTAATCTCGGGAACCGGGTTGTTGACTTTCTCGAAATCGGATTCCACTTGATTCAATCCGAACTCATAGACAAAGTCGAAGAATAGCCGTCCGATGCTAACCCCTACGCCCGTAGCGATATTGACTCCGAACGGGGTGTTGTCATTCACGTATTCTACGTGCGTGGTGGAAGACTCTACCGTATAGGCGATCTTATAGTTGTATTTTAATTTGGGGCCGACCATAAGGCTAAGTCCGTAAGGCCCTTTCTTCACTAGGTTATAGCCTACCATTATGGGAACCTCTAAGGAACTGGTTTTCATCATCAAGAGGTCGGTAGTTGCCGATGTATTGGACATCATATTATTTTCCGGCAAACTTTGAGGTATGGAAAAACGGATATTTCCCTCAGAACGATGCCATGAGAAACTAGGCTGGAGGAAGAATCGTTCGATATTGACCCGGCAAAAGACCGCGGCCAGATAACCTACCTTATATTCGATGTCTATATTCTCCGCTTCCTTCCCATTGATGGAAAGGGAGTTTATGACTGGGAAAGTGGCGTTGAATCCCACTTTGGCTCCAAAGTTGAATGCCTTGTCCTCGAAACGCATGAAGCTCTGGGCTTCTGCTAACAGACCGAAAGATAGCAACGCTCCTATAAGGTAGACTTTTTTCATACCGTTATTTTTTCTTTTTCACGGACCAGCCGAATTTACCGACAAATTCACCTAACCCGTAATACTTACCATGCGAGTAAGCTAAAAGATCCGCTTTCTGCATATCAAAAGCCCCTGTCTCTGGGTCTAGATATCGGTCATCGGCCTGTACGTTTACGACATCAGCGATAAACATATCATGACTTCCGAGAGCGATTACCTCTTTTACCCGGCATTCGATACAAAGCGGAGACTCGTCTATCGTAGGGGCGTTAACGACGGTCGCTTTTCCGGGAGTGAGCTTCATCTCCTCGAATTTATGATGGTCTTTCCCTGAGTTTACCCCGCACCAATCCGTGGCGTAGGCCAGCTCACGATTCGTCAAGTTGATGACGAATTCCATATTCTTCTTCAAGATCGGATAAGAGAATCGTTCCGGACGTACGGATATATAGCACATCGCCGGATTCGTACAAATCGTACCGACCCATGCGACTGTTATTATATTGTACTCGGAAGGCTCATTCCCACAACTCACCATTACGGCAGGCAATGGATAGATCATGGTTCCCGGTTTCCAATCGTGCTTCATAATAAAAACTGCGTTTTTATAATTGAAAGTTGAGAATTGAGAATTGAGAATTAAAGATTCCGTAAAGCTAATTCTCAATTCTCAATTCTTAATTTTCAATTATCTAATGATTATGTCCTCTTTATTAATCTTACGTTCGCAATAATGACATTTAATGGTTCCCTTCTCCTTGTCGATCACGTGGAAGCGGGAAAGCATCGGCTCATTATTGGTGATACATTTCGGATTGTTACATTTGACCAAGCCAATCAGCTCGTCGGGTAAAGTAACCGTCTTCTTCTCTACAACCTCATAATCACGGATAATGTTCAAAATAATATTCGGGGCGATCATGGCGATACGGTTGATCTCGTCCTCCTCGAAAAACTTGTCGGCGATCTTGATCATACCCTTGCATCCCATCTTGTTGCTATGGAAATTATTGCCGATCGTGATCGTATTGTTCATTTTCTCCAGTCCCAGTAAAGAGGCTACCTTGAATAATTGGCTGGGAGGAATATGGTCTATGGCGGTACCGTTCTCTAAAGCGGCTACCTGCAACTCTTTTTTCTTTTCTGCTGACATAAAACTTCGTTTTTATTCGTCGATAGATATACCTAAAACTTCGCAAATGATAGCTTGGCGTGCGAACAGCCCGTTGCGTGCCTGCTGGATGTAATAAGCCTTTGGATTGTCATCTACATCGTAAGCGATCTCGTTCACACGGGGTAGCGGATGTAAGATACGCAGGTTCTCACGGCTGTTTCTCAGCATGTCGTTACGCAGGATATACACGTTCTTTACCCGCTCGTACTCTTCCAAGTCTGTGAAACGCTCACGTTGTACACGGGTCATATAAAGGATATCCGTCTGGTTGATGATATCTTCCGTGAAATCGGTATGCTCCTCGTATTTGAGTCCGTGCTTGTCGCAGAAGTTCTTTTGCTCGTCCGGCATGCGTAGCTCGTTCGGTGCGACGAAGTGGAAGGTCGGATGGAAGTGAGACATTCCCACGATCAAGGAGTGAACCGTACGGCCATACTTCAAATCGCCGACCATCGTGATGGTGAGGTTATCCAGTTTGCCTTGTGTCTTGCGGATGGAATACAGGTCCAGCATGGTTTGCGAGGGATGTTGGTTTGCCCCGTCACCAGCGTTGATGATAGGGACATCCGTCACCTCGGAAGCATAGCGGGCGGCTCCTTCCAGATGATGTCTCATAATGATCAAGTCCACGTAATTGCTTACCATCAAGATCGTATCTTTCAAGGTCTCGCCCTTGGAGGAACTAGTCGTGGAAGCGTCCGAGAAACCGATCACCCGTCCACCTAAACGGTTTACGGCTGTCTCGAAACTCAGTCTCGTACGTGTAGAGGGCTCGAAGAACAGGGTGGCGGCGACTTTGCCTTCCAGTAATTTCCGGTTCGGATTCTCCTCAAACTTCCTTGCGTTATCCAGAATACGAAGAATGTCCTCTTTGGAACATTGATCGATAGAAACTAAACTTTTACTTTTCATAGGTTGTGTATATTCTGTCTTATGTACGCGAATGTATAAAAAAAGCGGAGACCGAAGGGCCTCCGCTTTATATTTTATTTTAAGAAATCAACTAGACTTGCCGGAAGATAGAACGTGTTATTTTTATCGACATAAACGACGACAGAGTTTAACCGTATCTCATCTTGGCCTTTCTTCCCGGACTTCACGATATTGGAGAACGGGGTGATCGTTAGCTGTTTTTTCTTATCTTTCTTGTTCTTAACGATCAAGGTTGGAGAACCTTTCTCGTCGGCGGCAGGGACGATCTCGCAAGTGTAATCCTCGAATACGTCCGTGTGGCGTGCGAAGTTCTTGCTTGTAAGATCTTCCAAGTTTCCGTGTGTCAATCCGAACAAATTGCATAAGTACTCATTCAGCTCGATGTTCGTATTCATACCTAGGGGTAAGGTTCCTTGCGGATGGTAAGCAGCTAGGAATACTTCCTCGCCAGTATGACCGCCGGTCGTGAAACCGAAGCAAGTGCGGGAAGTGATGATATGCGCCATCAATCCGGTTAACGAGCCACTGTACATGGAGGAATTATCTTCCGGTTTGCGTTGGTCTTCCGGTATCGGGCTATTCTTATAATCTTTGCAATTGTTCAACGCGTTCATCTCTTCCGGTGTCAGCTCGAAGCCGGCGTAAGTGCGGAATACGTTTTGCACTTCTGAGTTAGGAACGCTGTTTACCTTGTTGGCGAAACCCTCGGCTGTCAATTTATACAGGGAGAATTGGTGGAACAATTGGTCTTTCGTCAATTTATCGTAACCTTTACAATCTCTTCTACCTAAGCTGATACCGCTGTTTCCGTGGTCGGGTACGATGACAACGGCAGTCTCGCCATTATTGCGTGCGAACTCCAATGCGGCACCGCAGGCACGATCGAATGCCAAGAAATCGGTAGCCATACCTACCGGGTCATTTCCATGAGCGGCCCAGTCTACCTTACTGCCTTCTACCATTAAGAAGAAGCCATTCGGGTTCTTGGATAATTTGTCGATCGCCTTACGAGTCATTTCCTCGATAGAAGGTTGCTCTTCCGGATTGCGGTCGATATCGTAAGCCATTTCCTTGTTGCCATATAAAGCCCACATCTTCTGATTATTATCGGCACGCATACCTTTCAAGTCATTTTTATAAACATTGTATCCGTTCGCCAATAGATAATCTTCCATATCCTTTGTAAGGATAGAAACTCCACCACCGATAACGACATCGATATCATTATGAACCATCTGCGGAGCGATCCAGTCGTATTTACCACGGTTGTAGCTATGAGCGGAGCAGTCCGCCGGGGTAGCGTGCGGGAATTCGCAAGTGAAAACCAATCCCGTGGCTTTGCCCTGCAACATCTTTCCAGCCTCCAATACGGTGGTAAGCGGTTGGAAGGCACGGGCCGGGTCGGTCGGGTAGATATCGTTATCACCGTCGTTCTCCGGGTAAGTGGATACATAACCCGTACGGCTCGGCTGTCCGGTCATGTAGCATGATGTAGTAGGAGCGGAGTCGCCGATAGGGGCGTTAGAAGAATGCGTACGCACCGTTCCGCACAAATACGGGTCGATGTTCAATTTCGGTTTGCTGGGATCTTGGTACCATTGCAACCAACGGGCGATAGAGATAGTCGCCAATGAGGTTCCGTCCGGGATTAAGAGAATCACGTTCTTGACAGGCTTCACGTTCTCCTTTTCCACGGCATTGGCCGGCATAATGATAATAGCCAGCAAAAGTAGAAAAGCTAATGTTTTTTTCATGTGCTTTAATTTAATAATGTATAACAAATTCTTCTATTAAATCTTAATTTCCAAGTGGGATGATCTCCTCGTTGAACCGTGTCAACTTCTCCACGCCCGTCTCCGTTACAAGGAAACTGTTCTCGATACCCACGGCACCGACACCAGGGATCACGAATTTGGGCTCCAAGGCGAACACCATATTCGGTAAAAGCTCCTCTTTTGAGCGAGGGGTAAGCACAGGTAGCTCATTGATCTGTATACCGATGCCATGTCCTACGAATTTAGCCTGTTGCTCGGTTCCCATAAAGTTAGCCGAAAGACCTTCTTTCTTAGCGATATTCGCCGCTATATTATATAAATCCGAACAAGCGGTTCCCGGGCGGGTAGCGTTTTCCACCTCCTGTTGTATCGTAAGGGCCACTTGATGCGCCCGATATGCTTCCTCCGTCAGGCGGCCTACGGAGAAGACACGGGTCATGTCCGTCATATAAGCCGTATAATTGCCGGCCATATCCACCATGATAGCGGTGCCTTCTTTTAATAACGTACCGTTAGCGCCTAGCGGACAAGAAGCGTCTATGCCGCCTCCACCCAAGGCGAAATCAAAAGGGGATGGGGTCTCGGCGTTTTCCCCGGCGAGAATACTACCCATATAGATATCCATATTGGCTCCGAAAGCACGGAAAAGACCGATCGAGCCGTTCTTGCGCATACGTTTCTCGATCTCGTACTGGAACTCCAAGTCTGTCATACCGGGACGGAAACATTTCGGGATCTCGCTATAAGTAGCCTCGTGCTTGCGGGCGGCGATACGGAATTGCCCGATCTCCCAAGGGGTTTTTACCCGGCGAAGGTTTCGCATGAAAGCGGTGGCGTTACCGGCCTCCTCCGGTTGGAATACCTTATCTAAACGGATGTATTCATTATAAGTTAACTCATCTGCCTCTAACAAGAGCTTTTTGGGCATCTTAATCCCTCGTTCCGCAAATAAGGGTGGGATGTCTTCCGGCTTACGGATGTATTCCACTTGATGTCCTGAAAGCCCGTTCGGTCGCTTGATTAGGAACCACGGCTCACCGTCTACCGGCAAATAAAAATAACCACTATAGATTTGTCCTGTCGTATAATAAAGATTTACATCTACGGTAAGCAAACAGGCATCCATACCCATTTTTGCCATACCATCTCTCATCCGATCCCATTTTATCTTTAGGTCGTTCTTCAATTCTTCTGAAATCATCTTCCTTTGTATTACTTTTATTTTGTACCGGGCATCAAAGGTAACAAGAATTTACGAGATTTAAGTGGATTTGAGGTGAATAAAGTATTACAAACGCATATATGCGAATATACGGTTGAATAGGGAAATCTTCTTATGAATAAAGATAATCGTATCTGTATCTATTCCTTGATTCTCGTCGTGAATCCTATAAACCACGGCGTGGTCTTTACAGATCATGGCGTGGTTTACAAAGACCACGCCGTGGTTTGTAGAATAGAAGTAGATCCGATATAGAATATATAAGTATTCAGCTGATTATTCTTGCGGAACAGATAGGGTATTCGATACTATTGGACCGGGATCTTGATAACCACCTTCCGGATATTCCCTTGGCCGATACCCGGGGCGTGCCCGTCTTCCGGGAAATAAATGGCGAATTGTCCGGGATAGATTTTCGTATAGGCGGTAGGTTTGTCGATATAAAAGGCGATATCTTGCTCCTCGTTGTATGGAACGGACTCCTCTAGTAATTGATCTCCCGGTTTCCATCCGATTTTCTCTACGCCCAATAAGGGGAATTGGATATCGATAAATTTCTTGTGGGTCTCGATGGCCGCTTCCGACTTCTCCTTTCCGAAGAGGCTGGCGATGCTAACCGTGAAACCAGCGTCCGCTATATCGTATTTACCATCTTCCATTTTTGAAAAATCAGTAGACTTAACATAGTCAAAAGCCTGCTTAAACAGCGGATGGATACATTCGATCCGCTTAGAGTTCTCAAGTGAGTCTAGAATCATATTGTTATTAAGTTTTAGTAATTGGTTTGAAAATCGTTACAAATGTCGGGTATTTCCCTGTTAAATAATAGTCATATTTCTCAAATAAATCTATTAAGTTCCTAGGTTTCTTAACGTACGTAAATACTGTTTCGTAAAGTTTGCAATCTGGTTGCAATCATATTTATCGTATCTTTGTTATTCATTTATATATAACTAAACAGGTGATACGATCTATGAAAGATTTGGAGACAATTATACTACCGGTTCTTGAGATGAGTTGTGCCGTATGTGCCAATAACGTAGAGAATACGGTGAAGGGACTTCCCGGCGTGGAGGAGGCATCGGTGAATTTCGCGGCGAATACGCTTTCCGTCAAATACCATCCATCCTTGATTACTCCTCAGAAAATGAGAGAGGCCGTGCAGGAGGCCGGATACGATTTGGTCGTGGAGGTAGAGGATCCGACGGCGGTACAGGAAGAGATGGCACGAGAGCATTACCGGAAGCTACGCCGGAATACGATCGGGGCGTGGGTACTTTCCATTCCGCTGGCCCTGCTGGGAATGGTGTTTATGCATACGCCCGGCGGTAACTGGATCATGATGGCGCTGGCCTTGGTGATTATGATCGTGTTCGGGCGGTCGTTCTACGTGAACGGCGTGCGCCATGCGTTGCACGGTAGCGCCAATATGGATACATTGGTGGCGTTGAGTACCTCGATCGCTTTCCTGTTCAGTTTCTTCAATACCGTATATCCGCAGTTCTGGTATGAGAAAGGATTGGAGCCGCATGTTTATTATGAGGCATCCGGCGTGATCATAGCGTTCGTCCTGTTGGGCAAACTTCTGGAGGAGCGGGCGAAGAACAGCACTTCTTCCGCTATCAAGAGCTTGATGGGATTACAGCCTAAAACCGCCCGTCGTGTGCAAGATGGTCAGGAGGAAGAGGTCTCTATCTCGTTCTTGCGGGTGGGAGATCTTGTCAGTGTCCGTCCCGGTGAGAAGATCCCGGTGGACGGCACGGTGTCTCAAGGTTCCTCTTCCGTGGATGAGAGCATGTTGAGTGGCGAGCCGATCCCTGTCGTGAAATCACAAGGCGACCGGGTCTTGGCCGGGACGATCAACCAAAAGGGCGCTTTCTTGATGGAGGCGACCGGGGTGGGGAGCGCTACCGTATTATCACAAATCGTACAGATGGTACAAGCCGCTCAAGGAAGTAAGGCACCCGTGCAGCGTATCGTTGATAAAATAAGTGGTATATTTGTACCGATCGTTGTCGGATTGGCGATACTCACTTTTATCGTCTGGCTGGTAGTAGGAGGAAGCGGGTACTTCTCGTACGCTCTCTTATCGGCGGTATCGGTATTGGTGATCGCTTGCCCTTGTGCGTTGGGACTTGCTACGCCAACTGCCTTGATGGTCGGGATGGGTAAAGGCGCCGAGCATCATATATTGATCAAAGACGCTTTTGCCTTGGAAAACCTTTGTAAGGTGGATACCGTCGTGCTGGATAAGACCGGGACCTTGACCGAGGGCGTGCCCGAGGTGACTGACTCTTTCTGGGTATCGGAGGCAAGCCGGGATATGCTGGATATCCTTTATACAGCCGAGATGAAGTCTGAGCATCCTTTGGCGTCCGCTATCCTCTCATGGTTGAAAGGAACGGAGGCTGCGGAGATCGACGCTGATAGTTTCGAGAGCGTAACGGGGCGTGGTATCCAAATGCAGGTACATGGCGTGACGTATTGGGTAGGAAGCAAAGGCTTTTTGGAAACCTTCAAGGCGATGGTTCCGCCCGAGGCTGGGCGGGAAATCATCCGGTGGGAAGAGGATGGCAAGAGTATCGTTTATTACGGTTGGGAATCGGAATTGCTTGCGGTCATGGCTATTTCGGATCGGTTGAAACCTACGTCGGGAGAGGCGGTAGAGGCCTTGAAAGAAATGGGTATCAAGGTTCATTTATTGACCGGCGATGGAAAACGGACCGCCGAGACCGTTGCGGCCATGCTGGATATCCGTCATTATAAGGCAGATGTCTTGCCGAGCGATAAGGAGGAGTATATCCGTTCCTTGCAAGCCGCCGGAAGGAAAGTGGCTATGGTTGGGGATGGTATCAACGACTCGCAAGCTTTAGCCCGTGCGGATGTGAGCATTGCGATGGGTAAGGGAACGGATATCGCCATGGATGTGGCGATGGTCACGTTGATTACTTCGGATTTGATGTTATTGCCGGATGCGATCCGCTTGTCGAAACGTACGGTTCGCTCGATCCACCAGAATTTATTCTGGGCATTTATCTATAACTTGATCGGAATCCCATTGGCGGCGGGTGTCTTATTCCCGGTGAACGGACTGTTACTGAACCCGATGTTGGCGAGCGCCGCGATGGCTTTCAGTTCCGTGTCGGTGGTATTAAATAGCTTACGGTTGAAATGGAGTAAACTTTAAATAATAAGTAGAGATATGGCAACATTAAAATTTAAGACAAACGCTAAATGTGGCGGATGCGTGGCGGCTATCGGCGCTAAATTGAATAAATTAGTAAAAGAGGACGCATGGTCGATCGACTTGAAATCTCCGGATAAGACATTGACCATAACGACCGATCTTCCGGCGGAGACCATTCTTTCCGCCGTATCGGAGGCCGGTTTCAAGGCCAGCGCCTTGTAGTCGTAGCGATCGGATGGATGAGAAAACAAAGACAAACTCATGGTGAGGAAGTTGCGAATGTGCTTACGCATGGCGCGGGTATGTTGTTCGGCTTAACGGCGATTATCGTCTTGATGATCGCCGGGATTCGTACAGGTGATCCGTGGGTGATCGGTAGTTTCGCCGTTTATGCGTTGTGCATGACTTCCTCGTATGTGACATCTACCTTTTACCACGCCGCTTCCGATCCCAAGCGAAAATGCCAGTTGCGCCGTTGGGATCATAGCGCTATTTATTTGCATATCGCGGGTACTTATACGCCATTTACCTTGGTGGCTCTCCGCGACGAGGGTTTCTGGGGCTGGGGATTATTTATTACGGTTTGGCTGGCCGCGGTTATCGGCGTATGGTTTAGTTTCCGTCGGATGAAGAAAAAGGATAATCTGAAAACGGTTTGTTATCTGCTGATGAGTTGGGTGGTGATTATCGCTTTCAAACCTTTGATCGATGTTTTCCAGCGTACGGATTCGATGTATGTCTTATATTGGCTGATCGGAGGAGGCTTGTTCTATTCCTTAGGAACGATTTTCTTCTTTCTGGATAAATATAAATATATGCATTCCGCATGGCATTTATTCGTTCTCGGGGGAACGGTTTGCCATTTTATAGCGATCTATAATTTGGTGTAAGGAAAAACAAAGAAGCCGGAACTGTGTTTAGCGGTTCCGGCTTCTTTTATTCTTGTTCTTCCGTATGTTGTTTCTCGTATTTATAATCCGCTAAAATCAACCCCATTGAAAAGCAAGGAAGGGATTCGCCAGCTGGAGGATAGGCGGGGGTCGTTTCCGACTTCCGCTAGGTTACTCCATAGGGAGAGCATATTACCCGTGGCGTTCATCTCGGAGATCGGTTGGGATAGCTTGCCTCTCTCGATCAAGAAACCTTCCACGCCATACGAGAAATCGCCGGTCGTGCTATTGCAGTTTCCACCGTTGAAGCCGGTCACCAATATACCTTTGTCGATAGAGGCGATCAATCCGTCCAGATCCTTATCACCATTCCGCATGGTAAGAATCGAGGGAGAGCCGATCGTTTGTTCCATGCCCATCTTGTTGGCGGAATACGTATCGATATAATACGTTTTCAATATACCCTGCTCGAATACCGGAAGACGTTTCGTGGCAACACCCTCGCTATCGAAATAACGTGCGCCGGAAGCCTTTACCAAATGAGGCTCATCTATCAAGGTCATCTTGTCGCTCGCTACCTTTTGGTCGATCTTATCCAACAAGAAAGAGTTCTTTTGCTGGATGGAGGAACCGTAAATGGCTCCGATTACTGGAGAAAGCAGACGACTGGAGTTCATGTTATCCACGATCATGGTATATTTACCGGACGCCACTTTCCGCTGTCCCAGTTTTCGAAGCACCCGTTCCAGCGCTTTCGTACCGATACCGGTCTTCACCAGCTCGTCATAATACAAGGAAGAGTCGTACCAATAAGACTCGGGACGGGCGTCACCCTCCCCACGGATGCTGACACTCCCCACCAAGCCATAAGAGGAACCAGAAGCCTCGCCTTCGAAACCGTTGCTGGCTACCATGTACTTAAAGTCCTTCTCGTCGCTGTAGGAAGCGTTGGCGGAGATGATCCGGTCGTCCTTGCCCATGATCTCCTCACAGACGCTCATGGCCAACGCTACCTTGTCGTCCGGTTGCACGGAGTCGAAATTCGGGTCGACCAATCGCAAGTCCGCCGCCCCACCTTTATAATACAAGGAAGCGTCCGGCAGCGTGCGAGCCTTGTCCTCGGCGAGGAAACGAGTGGCGGCGATACCATCCTTGATGAACTTCTCCAGCTCTTTCTTATCCAAGCGATTGGTAGAGTAGGAGCCGTAACGGCCGTCCACGAACAAATGAACCACCATGCTGTTCTCGGATGCCTGTTGCAGACGGTCTATTTTCATATCCCGTATCTCAAACGAACTGCTGGAACCATTGTAAAGCGTGACACGTGAAGATTGGCAACCATTCTTCAAGGCATATTCCATGGCCCATTGAGCCAATTTCTTATTTTCGTTTGTTATCATATTAGTTTTCTCCTCCTACTGTAAGTTTGCTGACTAAGGCCGACGGCATACCGCAGGTTACCGGGCAAGACTGTCCATCCTTACCGCAGGTCCATGTGCCGTTATCCATTTTATAATTATTACCCACCATCGTGATATCCGCCAACGCTTTCGGGCCGTTACCGATGATATTGATATCCTTGATAGGTTGGGTGAGCTTACCGTTCTCGATCAAGTAACCATCCTTCACGAAGAAGGTAAAATCGCCCGCGCCGATCTGTACCTGCCCGTTCGTGAAGTTGGCGGCATAGATACCTTTCTTTACGGTAGAGATGATCTCCTCTTCCGTCACGTTGCCCGCTTCCATATAAGTGGCACGCATACGGGGGATAGGCATCTGACGGAAAGACTCCCGGCGGCCATTGCCCGTAGAGGGGATGCCGTAATGTTTCGCGCT
>OGGP01000450.1_pt1 | contig 27051 bp, 28 predicted proteins | sample 1571261 | NCBI WGS metagenome assembly OGGP01 (sample SAMEA2581968, study PRJEB24529) | metagenome | biome: Human gut stool | place: China | collected 2011
GATTCTTTATTCACTGACATGGAGTCAAATTGATGTTAAAAATTATAAGTTTTGTTAATGTTAAGATTCACAGAAACTTCGTTTCTGCGTCTCAAAAGTAGTAGTCGTTTACACTCCTCTACTTTTGGAAATTATAGTTTAACAAATATAAAAAATAGAGCCATATAGATTGATTCTCCAATCTATTACAGCTCTATAAAATTACTATTTAATTTTTATTAATTACTCTTCTACTTTTTTATATAGTTCTATATATTTCTTAGCAGAAGTATCCCAGTTGTTATCTCTTGCTTTAGCATTTTTAACAACTTTTTCCCATTGAGGTTTATCTTTATAAACAGAGATTGCATATTCTAAAGTTTTTAATAGTTCCTCTCCACTTACATTTTTAAATCCAAATCCATCTCCCTCTCCTGTAAACTCATTATATGGAGTTACAGTATCTTTTAAACCTCCAGTTTCTCTAACAATAGGAACACAACTATATCTCATTGCTATCATTTGAGATAATCCACAAGGTTCAAAAATTGAAGGCATTAGGAACATATCTGCTCCACTATAAATATCTATTGAAAGTGGTTGGTTAAATCCTATATATGAGCAAACCTTTCCTGGATATTGTCTCTCTTTCCATTTAAAGAAATCTTCATATTTAGGTTCACCATTTCCTAAAAGAATAAATTGAATTCCTAAGTCCATCATCTTATCAAAGACTTCAGCAATCATATCTATTCCCTTTTGTCTATCTAATCTAGTGATTATTGCAACTAATGGAACATCTGGCTCTTTATTCAATCCTAATTTTTCTTGTAATTCAGCTTTTAATCTTTTCTTACCCTTTCTAGGAACTTTATATACATTACCATCTATTCCATTTACAATTCCCTTTAATTTGTAATCAAATTTTCTAAATAGACCATCTAATCCTTCTCCTAATTCTGGAGTTTTAATCTCTTCTGCATATGAGTCACTAACTGTAGTAACAAAATCAGAATAAACTACTCCTCCTTTTAAGAAAGAAATCATATCATAATATTTAATTCCATCTTCTTGGAAATATTTGTTTCTATCTATTTCTAATGTGTTCTCAATTACATTATTAAAGAAGAATCCTTGGAATCTAAGATTGTGGATAGTAAATATAGTTTTTATATCATTTAATCCACGTTCTTTTAAATAGATCGGCACAAGTCCTGTATGCCAGTCATTGCAATGGATGATATCTGGTTCAAATCCAGTTATATAGAAAGTTTCAACTATAGCTTTAGCAAAGAATGTGAATCTTTCACAATCATCTCCCTCACCATAGACTTTATCTCTCTTAAAATATCTTTCATTGTCAACGAAATAGTAAGTTACACCTTCTAATTCATAACTATCTATTCCTACATACTCATTATGATGAGCTACCCAAATTTGTTTATCTCCTAGATGTTTCATCTCATTTCTATATTTTTCAGGTATATTACCATATTTAGGCATGATAACTCTAACATCTATTTTCTCTTTTTTCAGTGCTTTTGGTAGAGAATAAGCTACGTCTCCTAGCCCTCCTGTTTTTACAAAAGGCCACGCTTCTCCAGTTGCAAAAAGTATCTTCATCTACTGCCCTCCTTTTGCCTTAAAAACCTACTCTTTTCCCTTTAAATAATCTAATAGATCTTTATAGTGTTCAACATCCCATTTAACACTTTTCTCTATAACTAATGGATAGTTTTTAGAAGCAATAAGTTTTTCATTGCATTTGATAACATTATTTTTATCAACTATAATATTTTTTAATACAGCTCCTGATTTTACAACACTATCTTGAAGAATTATACTATCTTCAACTATTGCTCCCTCTTCTACAACTGCTCCTCTAGCAAGGATAGAGTTTTTAACTTCTCCTCCTAGCATACATCCGTTAGCAATAATAGAATTTACTACTTGAGCTGATTTTTTAAACATTGAAGGTGGAGTATCTTTTGTTTTAGTAAAGATATTTCTATCATCTTTCTTAAATACATCATCTCTAACTTCTTTATTTAATAGATCCATATTGAAGTCGAAGTACTCTTTAGTTGAGTTGATACATGCTAAGTATCCTTTAAATTCATATCCATTAATAGAAACTCTTCCAACATTTCTAGAGATTAGATCTCTTACTGTATAGTAAGCTCCATTTTGAATTCCATCACAGATTAATTTAATTAGTAACTCTTTTTTCAATACAAAGATTTCTAGAGAGATATTTTCATCTTTTTTGAAGAATAAGTTTTGTCCTATTCCAGTAATCTCTCCATTTTCTCCTAATTTAACACTATCACAGTTATCAAATCTTGAGTTAGCATTATCTACTGTTTTATAGACTAAAGTTACATCTTTTCCACTTTCTTCATGTTTTTTTACTACATCTGCAATATCTATATTACAAACCATATGAGAACTCATTACAACAACATTTTGTTGTTTACTACGGAAGAAGTATTCCATATTTTTCTTTACTCTTTTTATATTTGTAGAGTAAGTTGAGTCTGCCATTTGTTTAAAGATAAATATTCCATCTTTTTTTCTATCTAGATCCCATTCAGTTCCTCTTCCTATATGGTCAGTTAATGAGTTAAGATCTTCATTTCCACCAAATATTCCAACATTTCTAATTCCTGCATTTACAAGATTTGATAATGAAAAGTCTATTATTCTATAAGTTCCTCCAACTGGAAGAGAAGCAAGTGGTCTCATTTTTGTAAGTGATCTGATATTATCTAAAGATTCGGCTAAAAATATTATAGCCATATAGTTATTTAGCATAATAATTTCCTCCCTCGCAAGCTTATTTTATAGCTTCACTTTTTACTGTTTTTCCTTGTCCGATTATTGCAATATGTTCATCGTCACCAACTACTGTATTTTTCTTAACAGTTACATTATCAGCAATAATAGCTTTGTTAATAATAACGTTTTCTTCAATTACAGTATTTTGCATTACTACCGAATTGATAACTTTACTATTTTTTCCAATTTTTACTCCAGGGAATATTACAGAGTTTCTAACTTCTCCTTCTATTTCACACCCTTTATCTACTAGTGAACTTATAACTATTGCATCTTCACTTACATATAGAGGTGGATATACACCTTGACGAGTATTTATTTTCCAACTCTTATCAAAGATATTTAATTCATTATCTGGTTTTAATAGATCCATATGTGCATCCCAGAAACTTTCAATAGTTCCAACGTCTTTCCAATATCCTTTAAATGGATATGCCATAAGTTTTTTGTGATCATTTAAAAGATTAGGAATTATATTTTTTCCAAAGTCATTACTTGAGTTTGGATCTTTTTCATCTTCAATTAAATATTGTTTTAATAGAGACCATTTGAAAATATAGATTCCCATTGATGCAAGAGTGCTCTTTGGTTCTTTTGGTTTTTCTTCAAATTCATAGATTGAGTAATCTGGATTTGTATTCATAATTCCAAAGCTTGGAGCATCTTTTAAAGGTACATTAAATACCCCTATAGTTGCATCTGCATTATTTTCTTGGTGGAATTTTAACATTTTGTCATAATCCATTTTATAGATATGGTCTCCAGAAAGAATAAGAACATTTTCTGGTTCATATTTATCTATAAATTGCATATTTTGGTAGATAGCATTTGCTGTACCTTTATACCATCCACCTTCATCATTTTTCTTAGTATGTGGTTGAAGTACTGTAACTCCTCCATCCATTCTATCTAAGTCCCATGGTGATCCTATTCCAATATGATCATTTAATACATGTGGTTCATATTGAGTAAGTACTCCTACTGTGTCAATTCCAGAGTTTGAACAGTTACTTAAAGCAAAGTCGATTATTCTATATTTTCCCCCGAAAGCAACTGCTGGTTTAGCTATTTTTTCAGTAAGATCTAATAAACGGCTTCCTTGTCCTCCAGCCAATATCATAGCTATTATTGATTTTTTCTTCATAATATCCTCCTAATATTTTTTAATACTATTTGGCTAATACTTTAGCTATTTTTCTTTTTAATCTTTCTCCTTGTTTACTTTTCTACTTGCTTTTCTTTTTAAGCCCCCTTCTTTTTCAGGTTTCAAAAAAACAACTGTGTTAGCAGGAATATCTATTTCTATATGTTGCTCTCTATAATTCCAACTTTCTAAAATTGGCTTATATTTTTTCTTTTTTAGAATTCCTTTTCCACCATATTTTTTATCATCGCTGTTGATAATTACATTATATACTTTATTTTCTGGAATTCCAACTCTATATTTAATTTTATTTGTTCCAGAAAAGTTAAAGACAATTACTATATGTTCTTTTGAATCTCTTGTTTTTCTTAAAAAGGCTATCATATTTTCTGTATAGTTTTCATGCTCAATCCATTCAAAAGTATCTCCACCATCTTCCCATAAAGATTTTTCATCTAAATACATTTTATTTAGATCTCTAACAAAAGTTTGCATATTTTTGTTATCTTCATGTTGCTCTATAAGGTGCCATTCTAGTGATTCATAGAATCTCCACTCCAATCCATGGGCAAATTCATTTCCCATGAAGTTAAGTTTTTTTCCTGGATGAGCCATTTGATATGAGTATAGTGCTCTTGTATGAGCTAGTTTATCCTCTTGATATCCTGGCATTTTATCTACAATAGATTTTTTTCCATGTACCACTTCATCATGTGATAATGGTAAGACATAATTTTCTGAAAAAGCATACATAAATGAAAATGTAAGTTTTCCATGATGATCTTTTCTAAAAAGTGGATCTGTACTAAAATATTTTAAAGTATCATTCATCCATCCCATATTCCACTTACTATCAAATCCTAAACCTCCATCTACTGGATGTTTAGTTACAAGTGGCCAAGCAGTTGAATCTTCTGCTACTACCAATACATTTGGGAAGTCATCATGAATTATTGAGTTCATCTCTTTAAAGAAATCTACTGCTCCTAGATTTTCTTGTCCTCCATATTGATTTGTTATCTTTTCTCCATTTTTTCCATATGAAAGATATAGCATATTTGCCACTGCATCCATACGTACTCCATCTATATGAAACTCTTTAAACCAATATGTTAAGTTAGAGATAAGGAAACTTTTTACCTCATTTCTAGTTACATCAAAGTTACATGTTCCCCACTCTTGATTTTCTCCAAGTCTTTCATCTTGATACTCATAACATGGAGTTCCATCAAATTTATACAATCCATGGGCATCTTTGCAAAAGTGTCCAGGTACCCAATCAAGAATTACTCCTATATTGTTTTTGTGCATCAAGTTTACAAAGAACATAAAATCTTCTGGAGTTCCATAACGACTTGTTACAGAATAATATCCTGTTGCTTGATATCCCCATGAAGCATCTAGTGGATACTCATTTAATGGCATAACTTCAACATGAGTATAGTTCATCTCTTTTAAATATTCACATAACATCATTGCTGAATCTCTATAATTTAGCCATTCTCCATGGATTCCTCTCTTCCATGAACCTAAATGAACTTCATAGATATTTATAGGCTTATTTAAACCTGTTGTTCTTTTATTTAGCCATCTTTTATCTGCCCATTTAAACTTTGGTACATCATATACAATTGAAGCAGTATTTGGTCTAACTTCTGAATAGAAAGCATATGGGTCTGCTTTCATTACAACATTCCCATTGCTATCTTCCACTCTATATTTATATTTTTCCATTTTCTTTAATTTTGGTATTTCTAGTTCCCATATTCCCTCAGCATTGATCTTATTCATCATATGGTTACTTCCATCCCAATTATTAAAATCTCCAACTACTGCTACTGATTTAGCATGGGGAGCCCACACTCTAAAAATCACTGATTTTTTTGTGCAATGAGCTCCCATATAGTTATATGCTTCTCTATGTTCTCCTCTATGAAAAAGATATATATCTAATTCTCTTTCCATTAAAATATCACCTCCTGATGATATTAATCTTCCAATTTAGCTGGTTCTATAAACCAAATTTCATCTGCGTATTCTTTTATTGTTCTATCTGATGAGAATTTACCAGCATTAGCAATATTCATTAGTTGTTTTTTAGCCCAACCTAATCTATCTCTATATGCAACATTTATTTTCTTTTGAGCATTTCTATAAGCTTCAAAATCTTCTAATACAAAGTATTGATCTGCTTGATGCCAAGGAGCATTTTCCATAAGTGATCTATGAATAGTTCCATAAATTCCTGTTCCTAGATCGTTAAATGTTCCATCTATTAGAGAATCTACTATTTTCTTTAATCCTTCTACTGAATTATAAGGCACATGAGGATCATATCCTTTAGCTCTCATCTCTTCAATTTCATTTACTTTTAATCCAAATATGAAGTTATTTTCCTCTCCAGCTTCCTCTACTATTTCAACGTTTGCTCCATCAAGTGTTCCTATTGTAAGAGCTCCATTTAGCATGAATTTCATATTTCCAGTTCCTGAAGCTTCTTTTCCTGCTGTTGAAATTTGTTCTGATATATCTGCTGCTGGGAATAGTTTTTGTGCTACTGATACTCTATAGTTTTCAACAAATACTATTCTTAATTTTCCATTTGTTTCTGGGTCTTTATTGATAACTTGAGCAACTTCATTTATTAATCTAATAATTCCTTTAGCAACTAGATATCCTGGTGCTGCTTTAGCTCCATAAATATATGTTACTGGTTGGAAAGACATTGAAGGATTTAATTTTAATTTATTATATAATCCTATTACATGGAAGATATTTAACAGTTGTCTTTTGTACTCATGTAATCTCTTAATTTGAATATCAAATATAGAGTTTGGATTTACTTCTATTCCTTGAACTTCTCTTAAATATTTTACAAGTTCTATTTTCTTAGCATGTTTAATAGATAATAATCTTTTCAATACTTCTTCATCATCTACATATGCTTCTAATTTCTTTAATTGACTTAAATCAGTAATCCATTCATTTCCAATTAATTCTGTAATAAGTGCTGATAACTCTGGGTTAGATTGAAGAAGCCATCTTCTTTGAGTTATTCCATTTGTTTTATTTAAGAATCTTTCTGGATATAATTCATACCAATCTTTTAACTCTTTATGTTTAAGAATTTCAGTATGTAGTGCTGCAACTCCATTTGTAGCATGAGTTCCATAAATAGCAAGCCATGCCATATGAATCATATTTCCTTGAATTATTGACATTCTATCTTGTCTTGCAGTATCATTTGGGAATCTTTCAGCTAAGAATCCTCTTAATTGATTGTTAATGCCTTGAGTTATTTGATATACTCTTGGTACTACTTGTTCATATAATCCTACCCACCATTTTTCAAGTGCTTCAGCTAGAATAGTGTGGTTTGTATAAGAGAAAGTTTTTTCAACTATACTCCATGCTTTTTCCCATGAAAGTCCTTCTAAGTCAACAAATAATCTCATTAATTCAGGTATAGCAATAACTGGATGAGTATCATTTAATTGGATAGCTACATATGATGGGAACTCATCAAAGTTAGTTCCATGAATTCTCTTATATTTTCTTAAAATGTCTTGTAGTGATGCTGATACAAAGAAATATTGTTGTTTTAATCTTAATTTTTTACCTTCATCTGTTGAATCGTTTGGATAAAGTACTCTTGATATATCCTCTGCTCTAGTTTTATCTTGAGTTGCATGTAAGTAATCTTGTTGATTGAATTTTCCTAAATCAAGATCTACTAAAGATTTAGCTTCCCAAAGTCTTAAAGTATTTATATTTCTTGTTCCATATCCAATAATAGGCATATCATAAGGAACAGCTCTTACACTTCCATCACCAAAACTTACTATTACTTCATCAGCTGGTCTCATAACTGACCATACATCTCCATATTTTAACCAAGTTTCTGGTTTTTCAACTTGATATCCATCTTTAAATGATTGGTTAAAGATACCATTTCTATATCTTATTCCATATCCATGTCCTGGTAAATTTAAAGTAGCTAGTGAATCAAGGAAACATGCTGCTAGTCTTCCAAGTCCACCATTTCCTAAAGCTGAGTCCTCTTCTGCATCTTCTACTTTATTGTAATCTATTCCTAGTTCTGTTAAAACTTCTTTAACTTCATCTAAAACTCCAAGGTTAATAAGGTTATTTCCTAAAGCTCTTCCCATTAGGAATTCTGCTGAGAAATAATAAGCTTGCTTCTTTTGTGAATAAAGTTTATTAGTCTCATACCAATCTTCAGCTATATCTTCCATTATAGCCTTTCCTAAAGCTCTGTACACCTCAAATTCAGTAGCTTCAGAAATCTCTTTTCCAAAACTTACCTTAACATACTTTTCAATTTGTTTTCTTAGTTCTTCTTTTCCTACTCTCATTTTCTCTCCCTTTAATATTAGTGTTTCTATCTGTAAAACTTTCTAGTAACATTCTTTAAATTTTCTGCTACCTCATCTGTTAATTGATGAGATTGCATTCTCCATTTCCAGTTTCTTCCAAGAGTTGAAGGAGCATTCATTCTTCCCTCTTCTCCTATTCCTAGTAAATCTTGCATCTGTACAATTGCTATGTTAGCCTCTGAGGCCCATATTGCATTTATAAATCTCCAATTTATAGGATCCCAATAGTTACAATTTTTCTCTATTAAATATTTTTTTAAATATTCATCGCAATAGAATTTTGTTTCTGGTGATATCCCTTTATACCATCCTTCAACTGTGTTATTATCATGAGTACCTGTATAAGCTACTGAATTTTTTTCATATTTATGTGGTAAATAATCACTGTCATCAGAATCAAAGGCAAACTCTAGAATTTTCATTCCTGGAAATTTACTTCTTTTTAGAAGTTTTCTTACTCCATCTGTAAGCAGTCCTAAATCCTCAGCTATTATAGGTTTCTTTCCTATTCTTCTTTCCAATACTCTGAAAAATTCAATACCTGGACCTTTTTCCCAATGCCCTTTTACAGCTGTTTTATCTTTAGCTGCAATACTCCAATAAGCTTCAAAACCTCTAAAGTGATCTATTCTCACTATATCATATATTTTAAAACTATACTCTATTCTTTTTACCCACCATTGATAACCACTCTCTTTTAATTTTTTCCAATCATAGAGAACATTTCCCCATAATTGTCCATCTTTGCTGAAGTAATCTGGTGGACATCCAGCAACTCTCTTAGGTCTTTTATACTTATCAAATTGAAATATTTCTGAATTTGACCAAGTATCTGCACTATCTGTGGCAACAAAAATTGGAATATCTCCAATTATTTTTATACCATTTGAATTAGCATACTCTTTTAATTTAAACCATTGCTTATAGAAAGTATACTGCACAAATGAAAAATAATCCATATTTTTCTTTATTTCTTCATCTATTAACATTTTCTTTACATTTCTATATTTATAGTCTTTTGGCCAATCTTGCCAAGATTTTCCATTAAATTTAAATTTTAGAGCCATATATAGTGAATAATTATCTAACCACCAACTATTTTCTTTTTTAAATTTTTTAAACTCTTCAACTATATCTTCTCTATTTTCTTTTTTAAACCCTTCAAAAGCTTTTTTTAAAACTTTTGTTTTTCTCTCATATAATTGTTCATAAGCAAGATTATCACTGTAGTTAATCTCTCTCATATAATCTAAATCATCTCTATCTAAATAACCTAGTTGATAAAGAACTTCTATATCTATAAAATATGGGTTTCCTGCATATGTTGAAAAAGATTGATATGGAGAGTCTCCATACCCTGTAGGTCCCATTGGAAGTACTTGCCATAATTTTTGTTCACTTTTCTTTAAAAAATCAACAAACTCATAAGCTTTCTTCCCAAAATCTCCAATTCCATATTCACTTGGAAGGGAACTTATATGCATTAAAATACCACTGCTTCTCTCAAACATCTTTTCACCTGCTTTTAATATATAAAATTTTTCTTTTCATGCAAACTATTTATTGAGATACTTTTCTCAAAAGATTTCTCATATAATTTTGCTAATCTTGCCATATAGATATCACTATGTATATGCTCAGAAATTATTTGAATATATTCTGGATTATCAGTTAAAGTTCCTGTTATTTTCTCACTAGAGTTTGTAACAACAAAACTTTTCTTCAAATCTACAACAACCATTATTCTCTTTGAATGTTTATAATCTTCACAAGCATCTGTTTTATGATAATATTCTATCCCTTTAGCATCTATCTCTCTTAACTTATTGAAAGAAAAAATAATTACTCTTACACCTTTACTAGCTGCTTCCTTCAACTCTTTTTCTATAATCTCTAAAGGAAAATCTATATTCATATAAATCTCTTTCTCTGCATTTTTTATTATCTCTTGTAAAGTTTTTAAGATATTATCATATCCCTCTATTCTTAAATAGTAATTTTCTTTAGGAACTTTTTTAACATTCTTTAATTGTTCTTTGGCTATTTCTAAATTTTGATAAAAACCTTTTTCTAATTCTTTAAATAGTAATTCTGGATCTTTTGCTTCATATTCTCTACTATCTCCTGGAGTCATAAATACATAACCCTTTTTATATAGCGACTCTAATGTTTGATAGACATTAGAACGAGAAATATTAAGTTCTTTAGCCATTTTATAGCCATTCATCTTTCCAAATTTTAAAAGAGTTACATAGACTATAGCCTCTGTTTTAGTAAAACCAAACCCCATCAGTTTATCTATTACATCTTGCATATCTTACTCCTTTTAATAAGTAGTTCTTTTTAGTACCACTATTTTATACGTTTATTATACTTCAAAAACCTGATTTATTCAATCATATTTCTTATAAAAATGTTTATCTATCTAACATTTTATAAATTAATTAAATATATTTTTTTAATAATTATCATTTTTTAATTTTTATTTATTATATATAAATTTATACTGACTTTATTTTTTTGAATTATTAATTCATATTTTTATTAAAGTTGTATAATCAAGAAAATTTAACATGACACTAGTTGTAAAAATATGGTATAATTTTATTGTATTAATTTTAAGTGTGCAAAAAATATAATATATAAATACTATGATTAGGAGCGATATTATGAATATTTTTTTTAGGATTGTCTTTATTTTTATTCTTGTTTTGATGAGTGTCTTTTTATCTATGAGTGAAATTTCTCTAGCTTCTGCTAGAAAAATGAAACTTCAAGTAATGATTGAAGAGGGAAATGAAAATGCTGCTAAAGTTTTAGAGATTCAACAGATGTCAGGAAACTTTTTCACAGTAGTTCAAATTGGTATAAATGCCATAGCAATAATGGGTGGTATACTTGGAGATAATATAGCAACTCCTTGGGTTAAAAATTTTATTATTACTTGGTTACCTTTTCTTTCAATAAAAGCTGAAATGATAGGAAGCTTTGTTTCTTTTTGTATTATTACTGGATTATTTATTGAGTTTGCTGATCTTATTCCAAAAAGATTATCAATGGTTTCACCTGAAAAAATTGCTGTAAACATTATAAAGCCTATGCTATTTTTAATCTGTGTATTCAAGCCTTTAATCGTTATTTTCAATGGAATAGCTTCATTTATATTTAAAATTTTTAAAGTGCCACAAACTAGAAATGATATTATAACATATGATGATATTTTTGCTGTTGTTGATGCTGGTGCTGAAGCTGGAGTTGTTCAAAAGAAAGAGCACTCTTTAATTGAAAATATATTTGAATTAGATACAAGATGGGTTTCTTCAATTATGACTACAAGGGATGAAATTGTATATCTTACTGTTGAAGAGGGAGAGGAAAGTATAAAAAATAAGATAGCAAATTATCCTCATTCTAAATTCCTAGTTTGTCAAAATGAAATTGATTCTTTAATTGGATATGTTGATTCTAAAGATATCTTACCTAGAATTTTAAAGGGTGAAATTAGTGGATTACATGATATTCAAGAGATTACAAATACTTCTCTATTGATTATTCCTAATACCCTTACACTGTCAGAAGCTTTAGATAGATTTAATGAGGCAAGAGATGATTTTGCTATTATCTTAAATGAATATGGACATGTAGTGGGTTTAGTTACCCTTAATGACGTTGTAAATACTTTAATGGGAGATATTGTATATCAAGATCAAGATGAACAACAAATCATTTGTAGAGGAGAAGGATCATGGTTAATTGATGGTGTCACTCCTATTGAAGATGTTAAAAAGGTTTTAGAGATAGAAAAGTTTCCTGAAGAGGATACTTATGAAACTATTGCTGGATTTATGATGTATATGTTAAAAAGTATTCCTAAGAAAGCTGCTAAAGTTGAATTTGAAAATTATACTTTTGAAGTTGTAGATGTAGATAATTTTAAAGTCGATCAACTTCTTGTAAATAGAGTAAATATTCCTGAACCTCCCAAAGAAATTTAAGTTTAAAGGTATTTTTTTTGGAACTCTTGACATTTCCTTACTTATGAAGTAATAAATATATCAGTACAAGCTTTAAACTTAAAATTTGAAACAAAGGGGAGGGTAAAAAGTGAAAGAGTTAGACTTCATACTTTTATACAAAATAAACAGAAAGTCAAAAAGTATTTATGAAGCCAAGAAAAAAGTCAATCTATTTTGGGAAACTTTAGCTGAGATTTTACAAGAGGATGGGCAAGTAAATTTTAGATACTTGGGGAAATTTCTTGTAAAAAGAAATAAGCCACGAAGATATTCATCACCTTATTCACAACAAATAGGCTATACAACTGGAACTTGTATTGTAAAATTTAAAGTTGGAGAGTCTTTAAGAAAAAATTTGAATGAGGTGAAAAACGATGAATAAAAAAGATTTTATTTTAAAATATATGGAAAAAAGTGGCAATATTCTTGAATTTAAAGAAGCTCAAGAAGATATTAATATCCTTTTTACTACCTTAAAAAACGTTTTAATTGCACAGGGAAAAGTTTCTTTTTTTGGAAAAGGAACTTTCGAGTTAGTTGAAAGAAAAGAAAAAATTATTGGTGATCCTAGAGGGAATGGGGTTATTAAATTACCTTCAGAAAAAACCATTAGATTTAGAGCTTCTCCTAATTTAAATAAGTTATTTAGTAATAAAAAGTAACTATCTAGTTTAAAATAGTTATAGTTTCTAAATTTGTAATAACTACTTAGTTACACATAAAAAGAGCTGTTGTAAAGCAATGATCTTATTTCATTACTTTACTCAGCTCTTTTTCCTTTACATTAACAAAGTGAAAATCACTGGAGTTACTTGAAAATTTATTTGTTTTTTCTACCAACACCATTTGATAAAGAACAAAACAAAAAAGCCCACAAACATTGTGTTTGTGAGCTCTGTAAAATCCAAACAATTATCTTTTTGAGAATTTGAAACCATTGATTTTATTAAGAAAAAGCTCTATTTTGGGTTCTACTAGGGTTCTACAAGCATATTTTTAGATGTTTTTTCAATACTCTATGGAACTAAATTAACTCAATTTTATTAGATAAATAAAAATTACAATAATGTATTTAATAGTCCAAAATGCTTTTTAATCTCTTCTTTTTCTTCCCAAGAATGACTCATCAATAAAGTGTTAAAAGTTGCTGTTGATCTATCTGGATTTGTTACTGAAATTACTGCTGAAAATCTAGCTTTTAAAATTTCTCTTTGATGTTTCAAATACTTATTTAATTTTACTTCAGGAATAAAAAATCTTTCTATATATTTATTTGCTTCATTAACAATATAATTTTCTTCTTCTGAACTTTCACTAATAGCTCTCATAAGAATAGTCTCTATCGCTCCCTGTTCATTAAAAGGTAAAACTATAGGAATTATATTAGTAGTATAATTTTCTCCCTCTGATTCAAAATTCCAACTATTTAAAGTATTGTTCTTTAGCTCAGCTAACTTTATTCCAATTTCATCTAAAGTAACTCTTATCTCTTCTAAAGTTTCTTTTATTTCATTACTATCCCTATCTTGAATTATAAATATTTGATTTATTGCATATTCAGGTTGATTTAAGTTAATTTCTTTTATCCCTTGAATAGCTTTTGAAAAACTATCTTTTCCTCCAACACTCCAGATTGCTAATCTATCTTCCATTTTTTCATATATTTCAATTAATTGATTTCTTGGATTAACTTTAGGTAAAGAATAATACTCTGAGAATTTTTTATTTTTAGCTATTCTTTTCCAGCCATTTGTTTTGAATAGATAATATCCTAAAATATAAACTTCGTCAAACCCTTCACATAAAATTATACTTCTATTACTCATATTCTTAACTCCAAATTATATTCTTCTCTATTTTCAAGAGCTTTTTTCCCACTCGTAACTTTTGCATAAGTTTTGTTATCTTTTTTCTTTAATCTTATTATTGAAATATCATCTAACATATCTTCATTAGCATATAAAAATTTATCTACTGCTTCAAGACTATGAGTAGTTAAAAATAATTGAACATTTTCTTTTTTTGCTACCTCAACCATAAATCTAAAAACTTTTTGCATTATTGAAGTGTGAAGAGCAGTTTCATATTCATCTACTAATAATACTCCATTTTCTACTTTTATAATAGCATTTAACATTGTTAATGCCTTTTTCAATCCATCTCCATATAATGCAACTGGAAGATACTCTCCACTTGCCACTTCTAATACTGGAATATAATTATTTTCATTTGGAATATATCTTATATCTATAATATCTTTATCAAATTCTTTTAATAAATCAACTGCCTTGTCTTTTATCTCTTTACTTTTTAGTAGCTCTACAAAAATATCATTTATTATATGATCTATCGTTTGGATAAAATGAACTTTAAAATCAGCTGGAGTTATCTTAAATGAAAAATCAGAATACTTATTCAAAACCAATGTTTCGGCTATATCATTTATAGATATTTTATATGTATAGTTATCTATTTCTTCTTGATTACTTGTAATATTTTTATTTTCAGTAAGATGGTATATTTTATCTTTTACAACTTCTATTCGTACAGTTTTATGATTATTTTCTATAATTCCATTTATATCAAAAGAATGTAACTTTGAATCTTTTATATTGAATAGATAATATAAAGAGTCCAATATACTCATTCTTATTTCTGGCTTGTAATTATCTCTTTGCCTTGAAACTTTTGAAAGAGTATACATAGTTGGATTAGAAAAAATCTGTATTGCTTCTAATAGGCTAGTTTTTCCAGCATTATTATTACCTACTAAAATATTAATTCTTTTTAAATTTGTAATATTTAACTCCTGTATCCCTCTATAATTTTTTATATTAATACTTTCTATTTTACACATATTTCACCTTTCTTCAAGAAACTTTTAATGCTCTTCTATAAATCCTTATTATCTGTTGCTCCTACCCAAATAATCATATTTTTATGAAATGCTGGTAAGCAATGAACTGTTTTTATTTGATATTCTTCTTCTAAATCCCATAGAAATGAAACATATTTCATCATTTGTCCCATTGGCATAGCTCTAAAAAAGTCTAATACTACTAAAAAATTTTTTCTATCTTTTGTTTCTAAAAAAATACCAATATTGCTTCCAAAATCTTTTTCAATCTCTTTAATTTTAGTATCTACTATTTCTCTAGCTGTCATTTTACCATCTACTTTCTAAATTATCACTTGCTTATCCTTTTTAAAAATTCATCAAATTTAGGTACTGTAAAATCTATTTCTCCATGTCTTGTTGCATAAATTAACCCTTTATTTATCAATCTTGCTCTTATTGGAGATATACTTTTTAAATCTTTATTTAGAATATGTGCTACATTTGCAACTGTACAAGGTAATTCACCACAGTTTACCATAGCAAACATAAATTCTTTTTCTTTGGGAGTACATTTATCAAATCTAACTTTAAAGAAACTTTTATCTAGTTCTTTAAAAAAGACTATTTTCATTTCATTTACAACATTCAAATCAATTTCTTTGTATTTTTTACTTATAATGTAACAAAATTGTTGGATAAAATAAGGATATCCTTCTGTTATTTTATATATTTCTTCTAATGCTTCTTCTGTGTATGTAATATTAAAAGGTTTTCCTGGATTAACAATCGCATTTTTAGCATCTTTATAATCTAAAGATGATATTTCTACAAAAGCAAACATTCTTTCTGCATATGTTTTTGATTCTGTCACATTAACTAATATCTTAGGCAATCCTGCACCTATAATAGTAATTGGTAATCTTTCTTGATTTATTCTGTGTTGAGCTGTTATTAATGCCTCTAACTCATTTTGTTTAGCATATTGAATCTCATCTATAAAATATATAATAGTATTATTACTTTCCTTTGCTAATCTTCCTAAATTTAGTAATAATTCTACTAAATTACTCTGAAGCATCATCTCTCCTAATTTTTTATTCATCTCAACACTTACAGAGTTTTCTCCTGCTGTATAAGTTAATGTAAAACTTTGCAAACTATTTTTAGCTACTTCAAATATATTTTTAATTTTTTCAACTTTACTAATTTTAGATAGTGTCTGATTTGCTGATAAAATTATATCATTTATTAGTGAAACTTTTTCTTGGATTTCAAAGTGGAATGTTAATACTCCTTCTCTAATTGCATACTCATTTAGAGCAGTAAGTAATACAGTTTTTCCTACTCCTCTTAATCCATAGTATATTATTGGTTGTCTTGGATAACCGTGCATTAAAGAATAAATACTATCTTTTCCTTCTTGAATAACTTCATCTCTTCCTGCTAAATACCCAGGCATAACCCCTGCACCAGGAGTATATGGATTTATTTTTTTCATATCTATACCCCATCTTTTCTTTGATTTATGTATATTATACCATAAATTTTTATAACTATCTCTAAATTACATTCAAATTTATTAATTTTTTTAAATAAAAATGTTATTTTATCAATAATTTTCTTGACAATTTTATTTTTTTGATATATACTTGCAAAGCAAGTATATATCAATTTTTTAAAAAAAATTATATACTTATTGGATTAAGTGTTATTTAATCCAATAAGTATGCCCCCATTATTTGACTTTCTATTCTTTTTAAAGTTCCATATGTATCCATTAGTATAATGTTGTTAGTTCTTTCATATTCAACTAAAATCTTTCTCACTCTAGTAATTGCATTTTCTCTAGTATTAGTATTCTCTATTGCTATTCCTAAAGCTCTTCTTACTATTTCATAATCATAAATTAAAGTTTGGTTTTGATATATAAATTCCCCATAAGTAAATCCTTTATTCATTCTTACTTGATTTAATCTTTGAGATAACTCATATGCCCAATAGTTATATAATTCCTCTATAATTGAAAAATCTAAAACATTTTCTAAAATATATTTTTTATAATCTTCAAAATATTTTCCTAAAATATCTAAATTAGCAAATTCAACAGGAGAAAAATTCCTTCTAAGCCTAATTCTTTTAGATACTTCCATTCTTATTCTAAATGGTAAATCTTTATATGCACTAACAACTTCATTCCAAACTTCCTCTTCTAATTTATTCCTTAAATTAAGAGCTTGGTTATAAACCTCTAATTTATTATTAGCACTTTTTCCTACACTACCATTAGGACTGTAAATCAGAGTTTCAAAATTTCTATTTTGTAAATCTAAATATGCTTTAGTCCTAGCATTTTCTTTTTTTCTAGCATAAACAAAGGCAAAAATATAGAAGATATTTTCATAACTAGCAAACTGTTCCTCAGTATTCATCAAATAAGTAAATGGGATATCTACTCTACCTAGAGTTATATTTTCTATTATACTTGCCCATGTTGGATCATTAAATATCGAGTTTATAAAATGAGTTTGTACTTCAAAACATTCACTTCTTCTTGTTATTAAGTAAGCGTTAGCTTTAGCAAAATATCTAGGATAAGAAATTTTTACTATTAAATCTCCATTTTTTGACACTTGTAATACCTCACAATATCTATAATTGCCATTATTTGTAATTGAATCTATATAACTTCTTAATTGATTAATAAGTTGTAAATCTATATTCAATCCTTTTTTTAAATTTAATCTGATTTCTATTGTATCCATAAAAGATACCTCCTTTTTTTATTTTAATTAATTATATAATTTCAGTGAGCAGTCAATATCGTGTAATCTTTCTTTCATCAAGATTACACTCATTTCCTACTCACTTTAGGATAAAAATGATAAAAAATCACTTATTTTATAGTATTTTTACTACTTTTTAAGTGATTTTAACAATGTTTTTATTAGTTTTTGTCTTTTGTTATTAAAGATAAAAACAGTGATACCCCCAAGGGTATGGGGGTAACTTAATCTTGGTTAAGTCTTTTTAGTAATGATTATAGCTTTTAATTTATCGTTAAACTTAACTTCTACTTCTCTATTTACAGGAGAAATATTCATTTCATTTAACATCTTCTTAGATAAACTAATTCCATATTGCTCTGCAATACCTTTGCTAGAATTTCTATAAGATAATTTCTTAATCATGGTTTTGTACCTCCTTTCTATTTTGTACATGTATATTGTTGTAAAAAATAATAAAAAAAAAGAGAGATTTAAGTTACTCAATCTCTCTTTAGTGTTATAAGATTATTTAGATAGTTATAATACTACTTGTTTATACTTAGTATCCATTTATTTGCTCTACTTTAAATTGAAGTCTTTCAAATACTTCCATAGCTTCTTTCTCTAACTTTTTAATTTCTTCCTTCTCTTCTTTTGTTATCTTTTTGTTTAATTTTTCTGCTATTATTTGATATTCTAAATAATAAGCAAAATCTCCAAGTTTATTTATACTTTCATCATTATATTTTTCTATCTCTCCATCAAGTTCTTTTAACTCTTTTGCTGTGTCTTTTAGATAACTTCTATCTTCTAATTCTAGTTCAACAACTGCATCATCTGATAGATATTTTACTCTTCCACTTGGATAATATTCTAGTGTATAGAATCCATCTTTATTTTCTAAAACTTCCTTTTCATTAAATCTTTTAGGAGTTCTATAACCACATTTCTCTGCTAAATCGTATATTGCTGAAGCAACATTTAATTCTTCTTGACTTATCACTTTATTAGTAGCCTTATCAGTAACAAATATTTTTTCTCCATCGACTCTTATATAATCTCCATCTTTTTCTGTTTCTATTTTTACTTTTATATTTTCATTAGAAGCCACTACTACTTTCCCTGCTTTAGTTTCACCTTCTATCTCCCAAGTAACTGTTCCTATATCTTCTGGTATTTTCATCTTAGTTTTTTCTAAAAAAGATAACCCCTCTTGTTCTCCTACAAATACTAAAGCCGCTATCATTTCTTCATCGTAAACTTTAAGAACTTCATTAGATATACTTATTTCTCCTGCTTTAATAATATTATTTACATATTGTTCTATTGTTTGTCCATCTGAAGATGTTATAGATTTTGTTGTACTAATATAGTCTTCATCACTGATACAACCAGTAAGCATTAAAAGAAAAGCCATTAATAATCCTAAAATCTTTTTCATAACAACCATCTCCTTTTATTATTACTAGGATATTAACTTATAAATAGATACCTGTCAATAGTATCATTTCTCTAATTTTTTATTCAGATTAGCATATTCTGTTAATATTGTTTGAGCTTCTTTTATAAATACCTTATATCCATTCTTCTTATCTTCTTCTAATCCATTAATTGTATAATCTCTTTCTTTAGATTCCATACCAAGAATATCTCTTAATTCATCAAAAGCAAAAGCTAATTTTTCTTTTTGATTTCCATATCTACTTTCTTCTATTCTTCCATCTAAAAAGTATTTTACTGCCAATCCTTCTAATCTATCATTTTTATAATGTCTTTTTTCTACCCCATTTTGAAAAAGAAGCATAGATTCACCAGTTCTTACATTATCCACATAGTAAAATTCCTCTTTTATTTTATCTTCACAATTTTTATAATAAAAAGTTGCCTTTCCTTGCTTTACTCCATCAATTTCCTCATACACCTCATAATTTCCATTCTCATAACGTTCAATACATTTCATTATAATTCCCCCAATACTAACAAATTCAATCAAAGTAAGCAAAATTCAATACAAAGTAAATAACTAAAATAACAGGAATTAATACAAGTATTCCTCCTAATACACTTCCTAAAACTTCAGCTATCTTTTCAAACAATTTTTTCATATTTATTCCCCCTTTGGTTTTCTTTTATTATATTATACAAATACCCTATGCCAATAAATGACATAGGGTAAAACTTTCTAATTAATAATTCATTAAATCTATATTATATTCCATTTTAGTATTGTGAAATTTATCTCTCATTTCTTTTTCTTGTCTTTTTATTTCTAGTTCTCTTTCTCTTATAATACGTGCTCTTTCACGATCTTCTGCTTCTTGTCTTCTTCTTTCTTCTTCATAAATACGTTGTTGCTCTTCTCTTTCTCTTTTAGCTTTTTTAGATTCCATAACTAACTTTTCATTTTCTCTAACTAAATTTGCATATTGATTTTTTATACTAAAATTATATAATCCAAATGAATCGCTACTTAAAGATATATTTACTGGATATTTTTGTTCTAAAAGTTCATAACTATATATACCATCATTATAATTTTCTTTAACATAATATAATTTACTTTCATCAATCAGATCTTCTTCTTCATCATATGTTGCAAATACAGTATCCTTACTTAAATCAATTTTTGCTTCACTTAATTTACCATTTAATGTCCCTTTTGTTTTAGCTTCTATTATATAGTTTCCTTTTTCTATATGTTTTGATACAAAAGAAATATCATATAAATTATTCTTATCTGCTTTTTCACTTATTTCTATATAATTACCTTTCTCTTCATCTTTTAATTCAACTATATGATTATTTTTAAATGTAACTGTATTTCCATTTATTTTAGTTATTGTAGTTCCATCTTTTAACGAAACTGCTCTAATTCCATTTTTTCCTAATAATAAATTAATAGAAGATACTTTTAATCCAAATAAAGAGTCTCCTTTTAAAGATAAATTAATACCCATATTCTCAAAATGTATAATATCAATATTAAACCTTCCCTTTAATTTAATATCTTTAACATCACAGTAGTTTGTCACTTTAATAGTACCATCAAACATTGAAATTCCATTTACGATTTCCCATTCTCCATCACCTTCTAATATAAGGCTTCCTTCTTTATTAAATACTTGCCATTCTCCACATGGTAGTCCATTTTTCAATTTAACTTTAGCTGTTGTTAAAGTTATATTTCTCATATAATCAACTTTTGAAAATTCTACAGTTCCATTAACTGGTTCATTGTTAATTGTTACCAATATATTCGCACCATTTCTTTTACTCCAGCTAAAAGGTCCGTCATCTGTGTTATCACATCCTAAAAAACTAAAACATAAAATTAATAACATTAATATTTTTTTCATTTTTCCCCCTCTTGTTAAATATTTTTAATAAAAAACTAATTTTTTTTATTTTATAACTTTAATAATTTTATCACTAATCTTCATTGAAAATTTAATATTATTTTAATAATTACCACTTAATAAATATGCTGCTTTTACTTGTTTTTCTTCTACTGTTAAGCTTTCATCTCTAGCTATTTGTAAATATTCTTCTAGAAGATTTACAGTGCACTTTTCTTTAAAAGTATCTTTTACTATTTTATCTAAAATACTAAAACCTGTATCTACTTTTATATCATTTATATTTTTTCCTTTTCCCATTTTACTAAGAAATGAATCTACATATTGTTCTATAGAAGTTATTATTTTTTGATATTCTTCTATTTTTTCATCTTTTTCTCTTAAAATTTTTTCATATTTTCTTTCTATTTCAGTTATTATTTTTCCTCTTTCTCTTAATCCTCTTTGATAACTAAGTTTACAACCTTTTTCATTTTGAAGTTTCATAAGATAATAAAGTACTCCCATCCCTACTATTCCAACTCCTAGTCCTATTACTAAATCTTTATTTGCCATTCTTCTATTTCCCCCTTTACTAATTCTTCAAAATTCTCAAACATATATTCTAATTTTAAATTACTCAATTTATTTAAAATAACAAAAAAATTTATTAAAGTATTTAATATTCCTCCAATATCTAAAGAGTAATATTTTTTCGTTAAAAGAACTTTTACTATATTACTTGTACTAGAAAGACTATTAGAAAATAAAATTATTTTTTGAGTTTTAGCTTGATAGATATTTCTATCAATTTTAATATTTTGATATTTAATTTCTCTATAACATATGAGTATAAAATCTATAATTTTAGCAAAAATATATTGTATCCCTATAATACTTAAATCTCTTTTTAAACATATCCAATCGTAACTTTTATAAATTTTAGTTCCAAAATTTTTAAATAATGTTAGTATAGGAATTGGGAGTCCTGCTTTAGTATCAATATCTGATTTTAAGTGTAAACTTTGCATAAAAACTGCTGCTACTAAACGTCTTGGATCTTCAATTATACTTCTAATTCCATCATCAAAAATACCAAATGTTGAAACTTGCTTTTCAAAAGTTAACCCATTCATATCAACTTGATAAGTATTCAAATTACTCAAGGTTATTGTCCCAGTTAATATATTAAAAACTCCAAATATCCATCCCAAAATAGGATCATGTCCTAAAGTTTTAGCTCTATGATAATGTCCCCCTCCTAAATTTTCATTGAAGTTTTTTGAGTTCCTTACTGCATCGTATGGAATTGAAGGAGATAAAAGTATATCTTTAACTGTTCTATATTTATTTGAAGTAATATGAGAGTCTTTTGATATTTTATAAAAAGAAGAATTTTCTTTTTCTATTTTAAGTCTTTTTTTCATATCACTATCATCATGAGCTATTCTGTAATTCTCATTTTTAAAAGAAAATAAATTATTTTTAAAAATACACTCTAATATAAATTGGCGAGTTATTTGTATTGAAGTAAAAAATAATACTTCTTTTTTATCTTCCTTACTTAATTCAGTTTCTTTTTCAAATTGTTCCCCTAATTTTGTTAATATAAAATATGAATTTTCTATTAAAATATCTATATTTTCAACTTTCTTTTTTAATTTTTCTTCTTCTTTTCTAAAATATTCTTTTGTATTAGTAATGTTAGTTTTTAATTCTTCTATTTCTTGTTTAATCTTTAATAAATTCATTATTTCTTCATCATACTCATTCAACATTATCCCTCTTTTTATCTACATTTAATATCCAAATTATACTCTTTTTCACTGTCAAAAATTGTCATTATAAAATATTTTCTTTTAAATAAATATATAAGCTAGAGAAACCTCTAGCTTATAATCTCACATTGACTGAAATAGTAATCCTTTCCAGTAATTTTTATTCTAAAATAATTATCTATTTTATCCCTAAATATTTTTTCTATTCTTCCCTCTATAATCCCATCTGGTGTTCTTATCTTTAGTACTCTATATTCTTTTTGAGAGTTTATAACAAATGAAAGCTTTTCTCTAAATAGTATAGTTTCTCTCATAAAAGATGGCATAATAGCATATGATAGAAATATTTCTTTCATTATTTCAGAATTATTTAATTGAGGTTGCTCTTTTATTATTACATTGAATAATTTTCTATTTTCCTTATTTAGTGGAACTTGTATATATTTCTTATCATCAAATTGTAACTCTTGAGAATAATTAGATCTAAACTTTAAAGCACATTTGAGAAAAATCAAATTATACAATCCACTTTTAGACAAATTAAAGTGTTTTACATCTTCTTCTAATATTTCAACTAAGAAGGTAGGAGCATTTATCTTTACCTTTTCAATTTCCAAATACACCACCTCCATACTTCTACTCTTATTTATAATTATATAACTTATACTATAAAGTAGAAATATACCTATTTTTTATATTTTTAATTTTCTAATTAGAACTATTTTTACTATATAAAGTTCATATTTTTATTATTCTATTTAGTATTTAAGATATTTTATATAAATAAAGAGGTTATTTTTTATAACCTCTTTATTTAATATTTTTCTATTAATTTATACTTTTTATATTTATAATTTGGATTTTATGCTATTAATTCTATACAAGCTTCTAATATTTTCTTATCTTTGGCATTTTCCTTTAGATATTTAATATAGCTTTTATCCTTTTCATAAATCTTATCTAATGTCATTCCTTTATATTTTCCAAAATCTATAACTATTTTACTTTTTTCTGCTCTTTTTACTATTTTATCTATATCTTCTCTCTTTTTAATTTCTACCTCATTATTTAACTCCAATACTGGTGTCTCTGTAAATACATAACTTCTTCCCTGTTGTCTTATTGGATACCAATTTTTCTTAGCATTATACAAATATCTTCCTATACCAAAACCACTACTAGCTACTCTTTTAAAAGCATTTGAGATTCCTCCTTTTACACTTTCATACTCTGTCATCCCTGCTCCATCTTCCTTTGTGACCCATCTATCATTGATCTTTATAGATAATGAACATATAAATCCTGCTGATATCTCCTTATATGATACTGTCCATCCATCTACTCCAAACAGTTCATCTAACCTATTTTGAATTGCTCTTGCTTGAACATATGCTAGTGCTAATCCCATGCTTTTATCATTATTAGTTGCTCCTACTCTAAATTCTAATTCCTCTTTTCTAAATGACTCTCTTAGTTTCTTTAATAAATCACTCATAATTTATACCTCCTCTTTAATATTCACTAGGATATAGAATAGTCCAATGTTCTCCAACCATTGGATCAAATCCCTTAATAGCCCATACAGTTTCACTTTTCTTATTAGTATAACTTAGAGATATCCTTTTTTCTCTTTCAGGTATCTCTTGCTTATTAATGATGTAATTATCTTTTATATCAAATACTTGGAACTCATCAAAGTCATCTTCTTCCTCGTAATTTCTAATTGTCTCTGCTATAACCACTAAATTTCTTAAATCTAACTCTTCTCTTATTCCTCTTGTAACTACTATTTCTGACATTTTTATTTCGCCTCCAATAAATCAATTAATCCTTTTTTATTATTAAATCCATATAGGAACTGCTCAAATGATGATAATGCAACATCAAAGGCTTCATCTAGTCTTACCTTTTCACTTTTCCATAGAGCTATATATTTATATTTCCCACTAATATCTAAATTAAAATAGGAACCATATAACATGGCTCCTACTTCTGCTTCTACCTCTTCTTGATTGGTACTCTTTATATTCTCTTCATCAAAGTGATTTAGATAGTGAGTAAACTCGTGCATTAGAGTTCCACTCATAGCTGCATATCTATCTTTTCTAATATATATCTTCTCACCATCTGTCATTCCTTTAGCTTCAAGTTCATCTGTTACTTCTACTGGGATATATTGTTCAACTATCTCTTTAGATCTTTTAAATAGTTCTGTTATCCTATATTGACTATTCCCTCTTTTCATTCTAGTATCAATAGTTGGTAACTCAACTGCTTTATCTGTAGGAACAGTGCTTTTAATATCAAAGACATTTGCATATTTATATCCATATACATATTTTTCATCCTTTCCCTCTTTTTCTCTATTAGTGATTAATGGTACTAAGATTTTTATTGCCTTTGCTCCCTTTTTAATATTGTAACCTAGCTCTTTCCATTTATTAAAACCTGCTACTGTACTAGCTGATCTATCTTGCTTATATATAAGTACTGTATTTCTAATGCTATAGTTATAGAAATGTTTTTTCCTAAAATCTATAAAATCTTTTAACTCTTGTGAGTTCTCTAAGAAATCTTTTATCTTATCATTTATATTACCTTTTAATCCTTCAATGATATCCATAAACTCTTTATTTTCCATATTGCTCCTCCTACTTTATTAACACTGAATAATCCTCTTTTAAAACTGCTCCATCAATCAATATATTTTTCTTTAAGCTATCTCCTATAAGTTTTTTGGATGGTGTGACTTCCTCTTTTACTACTAAGTACTCTCTAGGTATCTTTGTAATGTCTGTTATCTCCACACTTGTAGTTTTTCTAAGACTAAGGTTTCCTAACTCTGTTTCCACTTTCTTTTTATCTAAATCAAGTAAGATTCCCTTTATATAGCTCTTAATTGACTTAATTTTCTTTTCCTTACCTTTTTTAAGATCTTCTAATCTTTCAATCTCTAACTTAGTCACAGTATTTTCTAGCTCTAAGTTTCTAATATATTTTATTAGATCAGAGCTTTTGCTCTTTAACTCTTCCTTTAAATAATCCATAATATCGTTATAGTTCTCTCTGTCCATCTCTGTTTGCTCACTCTCTAGAAATATATCTAGAGTATCAATCATTCCATTTTTAATTTCATACAACTTCATTCCTGCCATCTCTCTCATCTCCTATTTTTTGTCTGTTAATTCATCAATAGCTTTAATTGCTGTTCCTAGAATAATTAAAATCCCACTTATTATCTTTACCATTCCAATACCTCCAAAAGTTTATATAATATAAAAGCCTAGTTTACATCTCTGTAAACTAGGCTTCACTATATATTATATAATTATTTTCTAGCCAATTTTTTCTGAAAATGTTATGATATAAGCAAAATTTATTTATACTTGGAGGTTATTATGAGTAATCAAAATACAAATAATCAAAATTCTATATCATTTCAAAGTGAGCAAGTATTGAGTTCTGAAATATTATTAGGAGCTATTTTAAGAATTACTGGTTTAACTATAGTAGATGTGCAAAATATAGTTAGAGGATGGATTAATCCAACTAAATCTTCTACAGATATAAAAAATTTTATTTTAGAAAATGCTGAATATTATACAAGTTTATCTGAAAAAATATTATCATATGATTTAAATATTAACATAATATGTGACTGTTTGAATATAAACTCTTCCTATACTAAAGAAATTTTACAAGAAAATATTTATAATCCTAATTTTATTTTAAATTCACTAACTTTTCTACCAAAACATATGAAAGAAAAAAGAGAAAAATTAATTTTATTATTGTCTGATCCTAAAAAATGCGGTAAGAAATTATCAACTAAAGATATTGCATTTTTATTAAATATTACTCCTAATTTAGTCTATCAAGCTAAAAGAAGATATAGTCAAAAACATAAAAAAGAAAGATAATATTATAATTATTCTTTAACAATAACTTTTCAAATTTAAA
>OGGP01000458.1_pt1 | contig 26643 bp, 26 predicted proteins | sample 1571261 | NCBI WGS metagenome assembly OGGP01 (sample SAMEA2581968, study PRJEB24529) | metagenome | biome: Human gut stool | place: China | collected 2011
AGTTTTGCATTTTCAACGGAATGAGCCTAGGGATTCTTTATTCACTGACATGGAGTCAAATTGATGTTAAAAAAGAAATTGAGATAACTAAAATTGACTAATAAACGTAACTACAAAGGCACTTTGTCAAAAACTAACGATGTATTAAATAATGTATAAAAATATAAAAATTGATTGTGAGGAAAAAGATGACTAATAATGAGATTGTACAAAAACTATGGAATTTATGTAATGTATTGAGAGATGACGGAATTACATATCACGAATATGTAACAGAGCTAACATATATTCTATTTTTAAGAATTGCCAATGAGTTGGAAACAGAGGAGAAAATCGGTATTCCAGAGGAGTACAGATGGGGAGAGCTAGTTAAACTTGATGGTACAGAGCTTAGAGGGAAGTATCAAGAGGCTCTTTTAAATCTTGGTAAAGCATCATCAACTCTTGGAACAATATATAGAAATGCTCAAACAAGAATTGGTGAACCTGCAAACCTTAAAAAGATATTTACAGAGATCAATAAAATTGAGTGGTACTCTGAAGATAAGGAAAATTTAGGGGATCTATACGAGGGACTTTTAGAGAAAAATGCCTCAGAGAAGAAGTCAGGGGCAGGGCAATACTTTACACCTAGAGTTTTAATTGATTCTATTGTGAGAATTGTTGCTCCAGATTTAGGAGAGAGAATCTGCGACCCTGCTGGGGGGACTTTTGGTTTTATAATTGAGGCAGATAAATATCTAAGAAACAAATATGATGATTATTTTGGAACTGATGAGAGAAGTATCAGTGACGAGGAGAGAGAGTTCCAAGAGACAAAAGCTTTCTCTGCTTGTGAATTAGTTCCTGATACACATAGATTGGGGCTTATGAATGCTATTCTTCACGACATTGGGGGAAACTTTATTCAAGGAGACACTCTGTCAGAGTTTGGAAAGCAGTTAAATGGTTTTGATGTTGTTCTATCTAACCCACCATTTGGAACAAAGAAAGGGGGAGAGAGAGCCACTAGAGATGACCTTATCTATGATACTTCAAACAAGCAGTTAAACTTTTTACAAGTGATTTATAACTCTTTGAATATAACTGGAAATGCAAGAGCAGGTATTGTTTTACCTGATAATGTGCTATTTGAAGGGGGAGTTGGAAAGGATATTCGTATAGATTTGATGAATAAATGTAATCTTCACACAATTTTAAGACTTCCAACAGGTATATTCTATGCTCAAGGGGTAAAGACAAATGTACTATTTTTCACTAGAGGAAAGGGAAATGAGAAGAACACTAAGGAGATTTGGTACTATGATTTAAGAAGTAATATGCCTAACTTTGGTAAGACTAACCCACTAACTAAGGAGCATTTTGAGGAGTTTGAAAGAACATTCAACAACGAGGAAGAGAAAGAGAAGTTAGAGAGATGGACAAAGGTTACATTAGAGGAGATTGAGAAGAAAGATTACTCACTTGATATGGGGCTTTTAAAGGTTGATGACTCTCAAGAGGAGTTGCAAAATCCTATTGAAAATGGGGAAGAGTGTATAGAGAGATTGGAAGAGGCTCTTGATCTGTTAAAGGGTATCTTAAAGGAGCTTGATCTTTGTGGGCTGACTACTCCCAATAACTAAAGTCATGGGGTTCTTGATGATTATAAAATCGTATACTTCTTAACTCTACCTTATCTAAACATAGTTTAGAGTTTGCATGAATTACCTAATATATTTTATTAAGAACTTTACAGAACTATATCGTATAGATAGGTACTTCGTTAGCACAGCCTAATGACTTGCTATGTACTTTTGTTTCTGTTATTTATGTCGGTGCAGTCAATCCGACAGTTGCTTACGCTTTAAGCAACAAACCAATTTAATTTTTTATTATTAAGATTTTTTAATCTTTGTATTTCTATATCATGTAGTTTTACAAAATTATCAAATTTTAAATTACATAAATCAATATCTACTACATCTAATGTATTAGTAGTGTTTTGTATTAAAAATGCTGAATATAAATCACGTTGGATAAGTTTATCATCTATGTTGTTCCATCTATTTGATAAGAACTTTTTAGTACATTCTCCAGTTGTATGGTCTAATTGACTTGCTTTAACAGAATAAGTATCTATTTTCTTTAAATCAAGATTTTGATACTTTAGCTTTCTGTTAATTATTTCAAGTAGCATAGCTGGAGCATAATTAGCAATGGATTTGCCAAAACGTTTTTTCTTGTTGATTTTTCCATTCTTTTTATTACGAGTTGTTTTCTTAGCTCGTTTTTGTAAAGATTGGAATCTCATAGTTTCAACACGAACATCTAATCCTAAAGAAAGAATAAAGTTTGCAGTTTGTTCATGATTTTGTTTCCTTATAGAAGCAATTTTTCTAAACAACTCTTTTCTTTTATATTTTAACTTTAAGTATCTGTTAGAATAGTTCCATTTTTTATATCCTTTTTTAACAGTACCATTATCATTATAATTCTGAGGATTAGTAGAACGTCTTGATCTATCCATAGCTCTATCTAACTTTCTTAATTTTTTATAAGGAGTTTTGATAGTTGCTAATTCATTCATAAAAACTTCGTTATCAGATACAACAGCAACAGTAGATGTTCCTATATCAATACCAACACGATTTTCAACAGTAGATATTTGATGTTTTTTAGGTGGTAAACCTTCTTGAATTAATTGGACAAAGAATCTTTCTTTTCCTCTTATTTCACGTTTTAAAACACGTACATATTTAGTTTTGTCAAGTAGAGCTAATTGAGCATATTTATCATTCTTTTTAACTTTAAAAGGTATTGATAAATTACCCCATATTATTTTCAAATCTTTTATTCTAAGACCTGTTTTGTTACTTTTATTTTCAACAGACATATCATCTTTAAAAGATTTAAAATATACTTTTTTAGCTTTACCATAATGAAATTTTTCAACAGATTTGAAAGCTCTAGTAGCTAATTTTTGAACTTCGTTTATACCAAGATGTCCTTCAAAATGATATTTAACTTGATTAACCCAAGAGTGTAAATCATATTCAGAGTATCCATAATAACGTTCTATTTCTTTTAAACGAGAATTTCTTTGTTTAGAACTTTCTGTTTTAACAAGAGTATGGTATTCTTTATCTGCTTTTACAGCTTTTAATCTTTTTAAACATTCATTAAGACAAGCGTTATAAATAGATTTAGCAACTTTCATTTTTTTATTGATAATATATCTATCTTGAAATGTTGTTATAAGTTCAAATTCGACAGTATATGTAGATGTTTTAGATTTCATAGGCTTACTCACCTCCTTAAAAATTGATTTAATACAATGATATTATATCATAAAAATAATAATTAATACGATTTATATTGAAAAAAGAGGAAAAAATAAAAAAAAGGAGTTTATAAGCAAAAGGAAGCTAGCAAAAGCTATTCCTCCCAACGACTAAAGTCGTGGGCTTCCTAGCTTATTATTTGTGAAGAGAGATGCCTAAGAAAAAAGGGGAACTTTCTATTGAGGAGAGATTGGAACAATCAATAGTGGCTAAAGAGGAAGAGCCTTATAAATTGCCTAATAATTGGGTTTGGACTAGATTAGAAAATATAGGAGTTTGGGGGGCAGGTGGAACACCCTCAAGAAAAAATCAAGATTTTTATTTGAACGGGACTATTCCTTGGTTAAAAACTGGAGACTTAAATAATGGAATAGTAACAGAAACAGAAGAATACATAACAGAAGAGGCAATAAAAAAATCAAGTGCTAAAATTTTTAAAAAAGACTCAATAGGAATAGCTATGTATGGTGCAACTATAGGAAAAATAGGGATTTTTGCAAAAGATATGGCTACAAATCAAGCTTGTGCTGTAGTAAAAGCTTTTAATGAGATAGAGAATATGTATCTTTTTTACTTTTTTAAAAACGTAAAAGAAAGATTAATTGAAAAGGCAAAAGGTGGAGCACAACCAAATATATCTCAAGAAATTTTAAAAAATTTTCCTTTTAATTTACCCCCACTAGAAGAGCAAAAAAGAATAGTAGAAAAATTAGATTCTCTATTTGAAAAGATTCAAAAAATAAAAGAGATTATTGAAGAGGTAAAAGAAAAAACTACTTCAAGGAGAGAGGCTATTCTTTCTAAAGCATTTAGTGGAGAGCTTACAGAGAAGTGGAGAGGTGAAAACCATACTGAAAATGCTAGAGAACTTCTTGTTAAAATCAATGATGAAAAGCTTAAACTATGGGAAGATGAGTGTAAAAAGGCTGAAGATGAGGGAAGAAAGAAACCTGCTAAACCTAAATTAAAAACTATTGATGAAATGTTAGTAGAAGCAGAGGAAATGCCTTATAAATTGCCTAATAATTGGGTTTGGACTAGATTAGGGGATATAATTACTTTATTATCAGGACAAGATGTTTCAAGTAATTTATGTAATTCAGAAAAAATTGGAATTCCTTATATTTTAGGAGCTAGTAATATTGAAAATAATACTTTCATTGCTGAACGTTGGATAGAAAATCCAAAAGTAATATCTTTAAAAAATGATTTATTACTAAGTGTCAAAGGTACTGTTGGAAAATTATATTTACAAAACGAAGAACAAATAAACATAAGCAGACAAATTATGGCTTTACGTCCTTATGATATTTGCTTAAAGGTTGATTATTTAAAATATCTATTAGAATATAATATTAAAGAATTAAAAAATGAAAGTAATGGACTAATTCCTGGTATTTCAAGAGAAGTAGTTTTAAATAAAAAATTTATTCTACCTCCATTAGAGGAACAAAAAGAGATAGTAAGAGTTTTAGACAAGGTATTTGAAGAGGAAAATAGAATTTCAGAACTTATCTCTTTGGAAAATAAAATTGAAATTCTTGAGAAAACAATACTTGATAGAGCTTTTCGTGGGGAGCTTGGCACAGGAAACAATGATGATGAACCTGCAATAGAGCTATTAAAAAAATGTTTGGAAGGGAGATAGAAAACATTTAAAAAGAAAAATTCTACCCTAATATCAACTAAAGCCGTAATTTCCAAAAATAAAGGAGCTTTAGCGACTACTATTTTTGAGACACAGGCGAAGTCCTGTGCTACATTAAGGATCACAGAAACTCCGTTTCTGCGTCTCAATAATCATAGTTGTTCTATTGAACTCCTTGATTATTGGAAGTTTTGAAAATTAATCTTTAAAGGATAATCTAGTATTGTAAAAATTGAACTTTGAACTAGATAATCTTTTGTAGAATTTACACAGCTGAGCAGATACAACTAACTAAAAGCTTTAAACATAATAAAAAACTCTCTTAAAGTTAATAAACTTATTATTAACAATTAAGAGAGTTTTTCTATTTACTTTTTAAATTATAGGTTGTAAACTTTTATATAAATTATTTTTCTTCTCTTGTAGTTGTTGGAAGAATTCCTTCTACTTCTGAATGAGGTCTAGGAATTACATGTACAGATATTAATTCTCCTACACGTTGAGCTGCTGCTGCTCCTGCATCTGTAGCTGCTTTAACTGCTCCAACGTCTCCTCTAACCATTACTGTAACTAGTCCTCCACCAATGTATTCTTTTCCTACTAGATATACGTTAGCTGCCTTTACCATAGCGTCTGCTGCCTCAATTGATCCTATTAATCCTTTTGTTTCGATCATACCTAATGCATCATATTTCATAATTTTATCCTCCTGTTTTTTACTTTTATTTTTATTATTTATTTATAATTATGTTTTTTTATTTTTCTTCTAAAATTGTAATTCTACTTTTTGAATTTAAACCAAAAGCATTTGCTTCTTCAACATCTAAATGGCACTCTAAAGCTGAGGTAGTTGTTACTCTTACTATTGTATTTTCTAAAATTCCTCCTCTTTCTCCAGTAACTTTTATTGCTACTTTGTCTCCATCTTTTACACCGAATTTTGTTGCATCTTCTGGAGTCATGTGAATATGTCTTTGAGAAACCATAACTCCCTCAGATAAATATATGCTTCCTTTAGGTCCTACAACAGTTATTCCTGGAGTCCCTGTTATATCTCCTGAAAGTCTTACTACTGACTTTACTCCTAATTTTATACAGTCTCCTGCTGATACTTCTACTTGAGTATATTTTCTTTCTGGTCCTAAAACTCTTACTTTTTCTATACAACCTTTAGGTCCACAAATAGTAACTGTTTCTTTACAAGCAAATTGTCCTACTTGTGATAAATCTTTTATTTTCTCAAAAGAATAATCTTTTCCAAATAAAGCTTCAACATGTTCTTTTGACAAGTGTATATGTCTGTTTGAAATTCCAACAGGAATTGTTTTATCCTGTTTCTTTCTTTCTTCTATCAATCTAAAAATCTCTTCTAATAACTTTTCTAAATTTGGTGTTTCCATTTCTTACCCCTTCATTGAAGCAACTATTTGATCTATTAATCCTAATAACTCTTCTTTACCTAAGCTATTAATAGTCTCCTCAATATTTTCAAATCTTTCTTTACATTGATTTTTAACTTCAACGTTATGACTCATACTATTATTTAGTTTTAATTCATTACTTTCAATTAAACCATAAGCCACTCTTTTTAAGTTTAAAAGATGAAGTGGAGTTACGTTTTCTGAAACAGAACTTCCTCCCCATGTTCCACAACCTAATGTAAACGCTGGCATCAATCCTGTAGTTGCTCCTGTTCCTCCTTGAGAACCTCCTGCATTTACTAAAATTCTTGATGCTGGTTTTTTAGCAAATTTTCTAACTACATTTTTATCCTCTGTATGAATACTCATTGTATGTCCAATTCCATTTTGAAGTAGTTCTATACTTAATTCACATGCTTCATGCCAATCATTAACTACATAGAATCCTAATACAGTTGTAAGCTTTTCATATGATAATGGATATCCAGGTCCTACTCCATTTTGTCTTCCAACTAAAACTTTTGTTCCTTCTGGCACACAAATTCCAGCTTCTTTTGCAATATATTCAGCTGCTCTTCCTACAAATTTTGCATTCATTGCATGTCCTTGTTTAAATAATAGCTTACATACTTTAGCTGTTTCATCTTCGCTCATAAAGTATGCTCCTTGCTTTCTTAACTCACTGATTACTTCATTTTCATTACATTTTTCACAAACTATTGATTGTTCTGAAGCACATATAGTACCATTATCAAAAGTTTTACTTGCAATAATTCTTTCTACTGCTTTTTGAACATTTGCTGTTCTTTCAATATAAGCTGGAGAGTTTCCTGCACCTACTCCTAATGCTGGTTTTCCAGAACTATAAGCAGCTTTTACCATTCCTGGCCCTCCAGTTGCAATTATCATAGCAACTTCTGGAGCTTTCATTAATTCATTTGTTGCTTCCATAGTACAAATTTCTACACAGTTGATAATATCTTCTGGAGCTCCTGCTGCTATAGCTGCTTCTTTCATTAATCTTGCAGCTTCTCTAGTACATTTTTGAGCTGATGGATGTGGTGAAAATAAAATAGCATTTCTTGATTTTAGAGCTATTATAGATTTATAAATAGCTGTAGATGTTGGGTTTGTTGAAGGTACTATTCCTAGAACAAGTCCCATAGGTTCTGCAACTGTTAATGTTTTTTTCTCTTCATCCTCTTCTATGATATCTACTGTTTTCATATCTTTTATAGCTTCATAAACCATTGTAGATGCCATATGATTTTTAAATTCTTTATCTTGAACCTTTCCAAAACCTGTTTCTTCAACTGCCATTTTTGCTAAATAAAATCTATTTTCTTCAGCAACTCTTACCATATTTTTTAAAATACATTCAACTTGTTCTTGAGTATATTCAGCCATTTTTGCTGCTGCAATTTTTCCTCTTCTTGCAAGGTCTCTTGCTCTTTGAATTGATTCCAAATCCTTATCAAATTCCATTATTCTTCACCTCTTAAATTATAAAACTCTAGTATTCTATTTATTAAATTTTCCTTATTAAGTTTTGAAATTGTTCTGTTACTTAAATTTAGTTCTTGATATTCTTTCAGCAATTTTCTTAGTTCTGAAATTTTTAATATATTTAATTTAGAAATTATTTCCTCTTTTTTATTCTCCCTTAAATATTCCTCAATATCTTTTCTAGTAAACTTTTTTTCTTCGATTGCTATTTCTATCTTTTCCTCTTCAACAATTTCCAGATTTTCTACTTGAGAATCAGCTTCTAAACTATCACTAAATATTTCATCTTCACTTTCTGTTTCTTCAATTTTTTCAACAACTATCTCTTTTTCTAAGACCTGTTCTTTAACTTCTACATCAGTTATATTTTCATCAGTTATATTTTCTTTTATCTCTTCTTTTTTTTGTCCAAATTCCATTATAGCTTTTAAATCCTCATGTGGTCTCGGGATAATATGTTCAGAAATTAAGAACTCCTCACCTAAAGTTTTTACTGCTGCAACACCTGCATCTACAGCTGCTCTAACTGCTCCTACATCTCCATTTACTATTATTGTAACTAGTCCTCCACCAACATAAACTTTTTCTAAAATTTGAACATTTGCTGATTTTGTCATAGAATCTGCACTTTCAATAGCAGCTAACAATCCTTTTGTTTCAATCATTCCTATTGCCTGCATCTACTATTTCCCCTCCAAAATCAAATTTTCTCTAGTCCATGAAATTTTTTCAGAGATGGAAAAAAACTTAGCTCTCTCTTCTATATGAAAATTAATAGCTTTTACTGTTGAAGGAATATAAATAATATCTCCCTCTTTTCCTTCATAAGTTCTTTTATCTATTTCAAAGGAAACTTTTCCATCAGTGATATAAAGAATCTCTTCTGAGGCTATCTTCTTTAAAAAATTAGAGTTTTCTATCTCTAAAATAGTTGCTCTTTTCTCTTTATCTTGTAAAACTTCTTGATATGAAATATTTACATTTTCATCTTTTATATGGTTAAAAGTCATATTTTTCCCTTTTATAAGAGTAAAACCTGACAAATCTTTTTCTTGATCAAAATTTTTCTTAGTCAATAAGCTCATTATTAAATCACGATATGTCTCTTCTTTAGCTAATAGTTTAAAAAAATCTATAACCTTCTCCATATCTATATCTTTAAATTCTCTTTTAGTGTCAGCAAATTTTTCTTTTAAAACTATTTCCATGTTATTATTTGCTATAATATCTTTAGCTGAAGGTGTTAAAATAGTTTTAGAAGTTATATAAACTTTTTTCTCGCCTTTTTCCAAGATCTCTTCAATTTGGCTGGCACATATTAACTCTTTCATCTTTTCACACCCTTTCACTATTAATCAAGAATACAATCTGCATCTATTATTCCAACTACCACAGCATCTGCTGGAATTCTTTCATCATTAAACATCTCTCTCGCTGATGATCCTATTGAAATAATAACTCTATCTCCTATTCCAGCACCTATAATATCTGCAGCTATTATTCTTTTTCCTGTTCTTGATTCATCTCCAGTTAGTTCTTCAACTAATAAGAATTTTAAACCATTTAATTTTTCAGCTTTTCTTGTAGCCCAAACATTTGAAATTACCTTTGCAAGTATCATTTTTCCTCCCTTAATCTAAAATATTAGAAGTACAACTTAATGCTATTCCCAATGGTGTTACAAACATAGGGTTTTTAGGCTTATATGTATGGACTTTTGTATATTTTTCTATTATTTCTTCTATCCCTGTTAAACAGGCTGTTCCCCCAACTAAAGAGATACTATCAACATCATAACCATCTATATGATCCGCTATAATTGATGCAACTTTCTCTATAACAGGTTTTAATACTGGTAATAACTCCTTATGATTCTTAGGATCTCTCTTATATTTATCTGCTTCTTCAAAATTCTTTCTATACATTCCAGAAATTACTAATGAAAAATGTGTTCCTCCAGTAGCTTCATCTGCAACTGCTATCACTTCTCCATTTTTTATTATAGAAGTTCCTGTAGTTCCTCCACCTATATCAACTACTGCACCATTTTGTAATTTTAAAACTTCATTAGCAGCTGTTGGCTCATCTAAAATATTTGTAAGTTCAAATCCTGCAGCTTGAACAACATTCTTTACAGCTCCTCCATCTAAACTATCTGTTCCTGGTGGAAGGGCTACTGCTGCATAAATTAATTCTGTTTGAAGTTTTTTCTCTAACTCCTCTTTCATCTCTCTAACTAATTTTATTGCACCGATGTAATCAACTACCATTCCATCTTTGACAACATCTGCATATTTATATGCTCCTGCTACAGGTTTATAATTTTCATCTAGAACAGCTAAAACAACACAAGCAGTTCCTAAATCAACTCCTGTATAATATACTGATGATTTTCTTAATATTGGTTTCTTTATAACTTTTTCAAACTCCTCTACTAATTCATCACAGTATCTATAATCTATTTGTTTTTCTGACACTGTTCTCCTCCTAATAATTCAACTACTATATTAAAGATCTTGCTCTTCACATATTTTAAATTTTGAAGAAAGATTTTCATATCATCATCAATTTCACTCTCTAAAATCTCTTCTTCTAAAAAGCTCATTTCATATAAAATAGAGTGTAACTTAAATATTCCCACTGCATTTTTATTGTGAATATAGATATCATGGATCTCTACATCTTCCAACATTATATTTTCTATTTTTTCTTCCTTTAAACTATTTTTCTTATTTAAACTTCTAAAGCTTCTAGCAACTTCTAAAAGTTTTTGAGCTAAAGGCATATTTTTTTCTAAATTCTCAGATACTAAAGAAAAAAGTTGTGATTCAAAAGATTTGATTTTATAGACATATTTGCTTTTTTTCAAGTTAATTTTTTCTTCTACTTTTATAATATTGATATTTTTATTAAATTTAACTTGTTCCTTCTTTGGCTCTTTAACTTTTTTTATCTCTTCTTTTTCCTCTTTATTTTCTACTTTTATTCTTTTATCTACTAAAAATTGTCGCCCTCCTGGAGTTAATCTTTGCTCCTTTTCTAATTTAAAAATTTCAAAGGGCGTTTTTTTATATATTTCTCTTAAATATTGTTCGGTAATAAATTTAAGCATTATTTTTCACCTACCATGCTCTTTTACCTAAAAAATTTTTAATGTCTTATAACTTTTACAGACATACCACTATTTTTTATGTACCCTTCTATTCTTTCTAAATCTTCAGATGACAAGCTTGGGTCCTCTTTTATAGCATATTCCATTCCTAACTGGTTATATTTATTAACTCCCATCTTATGATAAGGTAATAAATCTACACCTTTTAAGTTTTTATAATTTTTATACGGTAACAAAAGCTCAACTAATTTTTCTATATCTTCTTTGCTATCGTTTACTCCCTTTAATAAAGGAAGTCTTATATGAACATTATATTTATTCTCTAATAAATACTTTAGATTTTTTATAATCTGTTCATTTCTTACTCCAGTCCAATAAAAATGCTTTTCAGAATCTATCTGTTTTAAGTCAAAAAGAAACAGATCTACAAATTCAGCAACTTTTTCTATAACACTGCTTGAGGTATATCCACAAGTTTCAATAGCTGTATTGATTCCTTCATTCTTACATGCCATTAATAAACTTAGTGCTGCTTCTGGTTGCATTAAAACTTCTCCACCTCCAAGAGTAACTCCCCCTCCTGAAGTCTCGTAAAAAGGTCTATCCTCTTCTACTATTTTTAAGATTTCTGAAATGCTTTTTTGTTCCCCAACTATACTAATAGCTGAATTATAACAAGCCTCTTCACATTTTCTACAACCTATACAATCTGTAGTCCTGTCTATAAGATGAGTGCCATCTGCACTCATCTTATGTACTCCTACAGGACAAACATTTACACAAGCACCACAGTCTTGACATAGATTCTTTTTAAAAAGCACTCTACTTTTTTTCATTAATCCTTCAGGATTTGCACACCATTTACATCTCAATGGACACCCTTGGAAAAAAACTAATGTTCTTACTCCCGGTCCATCATACATGTTATATTTTTGTATATTAAATATAGTGGCTTTCCTTTCTATAAGACTATTCTGCTCTTTATTCATATCATTTTCTCCATATTTTTAAAAATGTGTTAATACAGTTCTACTAATAATCTCATCTTGTACATCTTTACATAGTTCAACGAAATATGCACTATATCCTGCAACACGTACTATTAGATCTCTATGAGCTTCTGGATTAATTTGAGCATCTTTTAACACTTTATTATCTAAGTAGTTAAATTGCATCTCTCCAAGTTGTAACATACATGCTGTACGTAACAATGTGATTATTCCATTTTCTCCCTCTGGAGTTTCTAGTAGTCCAGATATTAGTTTGAAGTTATGAACCATTCCAATATTCATATTGTCACAAGACATTTTTGATACTGATTTAATTATAGCTGTAGGTCCTTTTGTATCTGAACCTTGGCTTGGACTGATTCCATCTGATAATGGTGTCCATGCTTTACGTCCATTTGCTGTAGCTCCTGTTAATTGTCCAAATGGAGTATTGTTAGAAATTGATAGTGTTCCATGACTTAACACAGAGTATAGTGTCTTATATTTTCTGTGTTCCATCTCTGTAAAGTTAATTAGATCAGTTGCTATATAGTCAGCATAGTCATCATCATTTCCATATTTTGGAGCTTCTATACAATCTTTTCTAACTTTTTCATATCCTACAAAGTCAGCTTTAAGAGCATCTCTTATCTCTTTTAAAGTATATTTTTTATCATCAAATACTAATTTTTTAATTGCTGCCATTGAGTCAACATAAGTTGCTAGTCCACTCCATACAACTCCTGGTCCAAAGTTATACATAGCTCCACCAGCTTCTACTCCTCTACCTTTTTCCATACATCCTTCATACATTAATGACATTAAAGGTTTTGGTGCTACTTCTCTGTGAACTCTTTGAGATATTACAGTTGCTATACTTGTCCATTTTGTTATATATTTAATTTGTTCTTTTACTGCTGCATCAAACTCTTCATAAGTTTTAAATTGATCTAAATCTCCTAGATCTGGACAAACTTGTTTTCCATACCATAGAGGTACTCCATTATTTAACACAAGTTCTATACAAATAGGCCATTGTGTATATCCTGTTGATGTCCATTGATATAATCTTCCAGCTTTTTGAGGTTCAACACATCCCATTAAGCAATAATCTCTTGCATCTTCTATAGATACACCTTTTGCTAGCATCATTTTGATATGTACATCATCAAAGTGACAAGCTGGGAATCCTAATCCTGCTTTAATTACTTGAACAATTTTCTTTAAGTAAGCATTTGGTGATCCTTTATGAATACGACATGCCAATGATGGTTGATATACTTTTACATGTCTTACAGCATCCATTAATAAGTATGTTAAATCATTTGTAGCATCTACTCCTGATCTAGTAACTCCTCCTACACACATATTTACAAATGGTTGATATCCTGCGAAGAATTTAGATCCTCCTTCACTTGTGATCCACATAACTTCAGACATTTTTATAAGCATACATCCTGCTAATTCAAATGCTTCAAATTTTGACATTCTTCCACTTTCAATATCAGCTTTAAAGAATGGATACATATATTGGTCAACACGTCCAATTGACATTCCTGTTTGGTTTTCTTCTACTACTAAAAGTGATTCTATTGTCCAAACTGCTTGAATTGCTTCCCAGAAAGTTGTAGGTTTATGTGCTGGAACTCTTGCGTTAACTTCAGAAATTTTTAATAGTTCAGCTTTTCTTTTTGGATTTGTTTCTTTTGCAGCTAATTCAGCAGCGTAATCTGATAGACGTTTAGCATATATCATTACCCCTTCAGCTGTATCTATTATTGATTTATAGAAATAGATCTTATCAATATCTTCTGGATTAGCATATGATAAAGTTTCTAATTTTTCTTCTGCTTCTCTTTTAATATCAAGCATTCCTTTTTTCATTAAGATTACGTCATATCCTGGGTTTGAGTCTCCTCCACCATTAACTGCATGATATGAACAATCTGAAACAAAAGATTCTCCTGATAATTCCCATACTCCAGCTTCTCTATATTGATCTTCACAATACTCATCTACTGATTTTCCTCTCCAGAATGGAAAAATTTGCTCTCTTAGAACTTTTTTATCCTCTTCAGAAATATAGAATGGGTCTTGAGGTCTTTTTCCAATAGTATCTAATTCAGTTTCCATCCATCTCCAAGCAATATCTGGAGAAAATGCTCCTGCTCTAGGAGCTCCATTAGGGCATCCTACGATTAACTCATTATCTTGAATAACTAGAGGAGCTGTTTCACAACAATGTTTGAAACTTTTTCCTCTTAAAATAGCTTTTGGCATTCCTGGATTTTCTTGAGCTATTTTAGTAATAACTTTTGCTCTGTGTATTGTTATTGATGGAACTTGTTTAAGATAATTTTCTCTTAATTTTTTTAATCTTTCAGTTATTCCTTCTGGAACTTCTGTTTCACAATGGTCTGAACAACAATGGTGATTAGTTTCTTTTCTTATTTCATTAGAAACTCCTTGAAACATCTTTAATAAAGATTCACGTTCTTCATTAGACATATTTTCTGTAGCTTCCATAAATTTATTTAAAAATTCACGAATTTCCATTTCTTCCTCTCCTTTACTTTAGTATTGTTTTTATAATCTCTTTAAGTTTTTCTTCTAAATTTTTATTTTTTAAAATCTCTTCTACTTTTCTTACTCCGTATCCAACTTTTCTAATATAAATTAGATTTCTAGGAGAAACATTACAAGAAGTTATTCCCTTTCCTATTACTCCACTTCCCAAAGTCATAGCTGGAAAAAGATTAGTTGTTATTCCTAAGCTACCAAAACTTCCTCCAGTATTTACTAAAACTCTTCCAACTGGTTTTTTCAATATAAATTGTTCTATTATATTTTCATCCTGAGAGTGTATTATTAATGTATGTCCTTGTTTATCACTTAATAAAAGTTCTATACATTTTTCACAAGCATTTTTCCAATCCTCTTCTACATAAAGATCAAGTACTGGACAAAGCTTTTCTTTAGAATATTCACTATCTAATGTTAAATATTTTTCATTAGTTATTAATAACTTCACATTTTTTTCTACTTTTATTCCAGCTTTCTCTGCTAAAAATTGTGAACTTTTTCCTATATAGTTTTTATTAAATTTTCCAAATTTATCAAAAATAATCTCTTTTAATCTCTTAGATTCCTCTTCATTTAGGAAATAAGCATTATTTTTTATAAACTCTTTTTTTACCTCTTCCAAGATAACTTTTTCTACAACTATTATCTCTTCACTTCCAGGAATAATACCATTATCAAAAGTTTTACTATCTACTATATTTTTTACTGCTTCTTTGATATCTGCTGTTCTTTCTATAAATATTGGGCTATCTCCATTTCCTCCATAGATATATGATTTCCCACTTGTTTTTATCTCATCTAAAAGTTCATCTATCCCAGTATTTAATATAAGATTTATATCTTTATGATTTAACAGCTCTTTGCTTCCATTTAGTGAGCATCTGCTTATATAAGAGATAATCCCTTGAGGTGCACCTGATCTTTCTATAATATCTACAATTGTATCCATTACTTTTTTAGTAGTTTTTTTAGCTTTCTTAGACATTCCAAAAACTATTCCATTCCCTGATTTAATAGCTATTATACTTTTATAAATTAGAGTGGAAACTATATTAGCTTCTGAACAAAAAGCTGCAATTACTCCTACAGGAACACCAACATCTAAAGTTTTATCTTCTCTGTTATTTTCAATTACTCCTACACATCTCATATTTTTTAAAGCTTTTTCTAAATTATTTAAAAACAATTCTAGTTTTAATTTTTTATCTTCAACATTTCCTATCTCTGTTTCCTCATAATCTAGTTTTGCAAACTCTTCTATATGATCTTTTATTTCTTTAAAAATATTATTTACAATGAAATCTAGTTGTTCTTGAGAGAAATTTTTTACTATTTTCTGTGCTTCTCTTGCATTTTCAACTAATATTCTTGCCTCTTGCATAGAAAGTAAGTCGTTATCTATAATATCCATTTCTCTTCACCTTCATGTAAAACTATAAATTTTCAATAGCATATCTATCTATTATCTTTTGTAAATCATTGTGTGGTCTAGCAATTACTACTGAACTATATAAATTTCCACCTTCCATATTATTTACAGCATATACTCCTGCATCAACTGCTGCTTTACAAGCTCCTACATCTCCAGTTACAATTACAGATATATACCCTGATGCAACATTTTCATACCCAACTAGTTCAACATCTGCTGCTTTACACATAGCATCTGCTGCTTCTAAAGCAAATACCAGTCCAAATGTTTCTATTAATCCTATTGCTTCACGTCTTATCATATCCCTACTCCTTCTATTCTCCATCTATATCATGAACTGAAACTATTTTTCCTACTTCACTAATAGGTCTTGGCATAACATTTTTTGCTGTAAGTGTACCAATTGCTTTTGCTGCTGCTGCTCCAGCTTCAACTGCTGCTGTTACTGCTGCCACATCACCTTTTATCATTATTGTTACTAATGTAGATCCTATATTTTCATAAGATACAAGTTCTACATTTGCTGCTTTTAACATCTTATCTGCTGCATCTAAAGCTGGAACTAACCCTATTGTTTCCACAAGCCCTAATGCTTCATTTCCATAATATTTCATCTTTTCCTCCTTCTTTTTAGTCCTTTATAAAGCTATTTATTGTTTCTTTACTTTCTTCACTTGCTTGATAATAGATAATTAATTCCCCATCATCACTTAAATCTGCTGCTACCTCTTCTATTAATCCATTTGCCTCTGCTGTTAGAAGAGCATCTTTTATATCTTTTTTGTTAAATGCTTTAAAAGATGAATACTCATTTTTTAATGCTTCCATTACATCATCTGCTGATGCTTTAGAAACTTTTGTAAAATATTTTAATATAGCATAATTTAATGGTTTCATTAATTTTCCTCCTTTTTCTTGAAAAAATCTAATGGATTTACAGCAATTAATAATATTCCAAAGATCATAACTACTGCTCCTATCCAAGCAACTGTTGGTAAGTTCCATCCTTCAATTCCTGAAATAACTCCTAAAAATAACCAACAGAAGAAAGGACTAAAGAATGAATAAGTTCCATTACATGCTGTTCCAAGTCCTGCTCCACACATACTATTTCCTTTATACCAAGTCATAAATGAAACAAATGTTGATAATCCACTTAATGCAAACCAGATCATTGCCGGCATACTTGTTAACGCTTGTATAGTTAATGAAGTTGAAATATCAATTCCTCCTGCCATTATTCCAATTGCTGGAACAACTATGAAAAGGTTTACAATTCCACAAGTTAATTGTCTTACACAGATTCCTATTTGAGTATCAACCATTGCTGAAGCATAACCTGCTACACAACCTTCAAATCCCCAACCAAATGCTGCTATAATTGCAATAATAAGTCCTAATAAAAGTTCTGTTGAGAAGTTCTCTCCCATTCCTGTACTACCAATCATAAAACTAGCAAAAACACAAATTCCTATTCCTAAAGCCATTCTTTTATTTATCTCTTGTTTATAAAAGATTTTTCCTAAGATAGCTGCTATTGCAGGACATAATGCTGAAATTGGAACTATTATAGATCCTGCCATTTGTAGTGCTACAACAAATGCTGTTCCTGCTATTGGTCCCCCTATTAATGCTGCAAGCATAATTTGCTTACCAGGTTTTGTATTTAATGTTCTTAAAAAATCTTGAAATTTTCCTTGATATATTGAGTTCAATATCGCCCAAAATGAACTTGAAATATCATTTATTGCATTTCCTAAAGCTGCTAGAAGATAAACTATTACAAATGCTGAAAGTCCTGTTGTATTTTCTCCATACCAGTCTGACCATACTCCTTTTGTCATTCCCAATGTTAGGCATGCTGTATAGATACCATATGTTATTCCAGAAAATAATGCTATTTTTATTCCCTTTTTCAAAAATTTATTCTTAACTTCAGCCTTCAATTTAAGAATCTTTATCTCTTTTTCCGTTAATGCACTGTTGCTCATCTAACTCCTCCTAAAAATATTAATATTATTTTTTTATTTAACTTAGACTAAAAGGTTGGCTTAAATCTTTTTCAAATTAATTATAGACCTTCCACTTATGGTAAAAGTCAAATATTTTTTAAAAATTTATTTTAACACTTTTATAGTACATTTTTTTCATAAATAAAACCTTTTTTTCTTTTTTAACCTTAATTAAAGTGTCATTTTGGTAAATTAATGTCTAATTTTTATTTTTCTCTATCTTTTTAGTCAAAATTAAAACTTTCCATATAGCTGGAAGGTTTTTAGTTTATAAATAAAAAAGACCTTAATTTTTCACCAAGGTCTTTTTATACTAAGTTATTGTGTTTTTAGTTTTACCATTATCTCTGTGACATATTTTTTCTCATCTTTTGTGCTCCAGTAATCAATCACATATCTTTCAAAGCATTGGTTATCATACTTATAATTGTGATGTTCTAACCAATTTTTTATCTTTTTATATGTTTCATTTATATTTTTATGAGATCCTATATGATAAGCTGAAGCTACCATATATCCACCATATTTAGTTAATTTATCAGCTGAACATTTCTTTAGATTTTTCTGTAATATTCTTATTTTCTTACATTTCTTTTCTATTTTTTCATCAAAAGAAGGAAACTCTATAATGACTGGTCCTGTTATTGCATTTTCTATCTTTTCAATGTAATTTGTAAACTCTATATTTATAACAGATTTTACATAATCATAGTCATAATCTTGTTCTAAAAAAAGCATATCAGCTTCCTCTAAAAACTTTATTTTAACATCTTGAATATCATATTCTATAACCATTTTTGCTTCCCTAACTAACGAATACCAATCTTCAATAGATTTTTTCTTTAAATTTAATTCTTCTTCTATTAATTTTAATTCTTTTATTTTATCTCCAAAGCCATCTTCTATTGCTGAAAAACCTGAACTATAAATCAAAGATTTTATCTCATCAAGAGTAAATCCACTTTGTTTATAATATTTTATTACTGGTATTGTATATAAATTATCCTTATCATAATAACGATAACCATTTTCATTTATTTCACAAGGAGACAACAAACCAATTTGATCATAAAATCTCAATGTTTTTTTTCCTATTTTACATATCTTTTCCACTTTACCTATGCAATATTTTTTTTCACTCATTATCTCACCACAGCTATTTAATTTTTTATTTTTTAGCCAATTACTTTATCTAAAATTTTAAAAATTTCTTCTTGAGATACTTCCTTAGGATTAGATTTTGTACATACATCTTTTTCTAATGCTTTATACACTTCCTCTTTAAATTTGTTTATATCTTCTATATTTTTCCCAAGCTCTTTTAAATTCTTAGGAATTCCTAATTTTTTATTTAACTCAGATATATATCTCACTAAATTATTGGCTCCTATTACAGGGTTACATGAATTTAAACCTATAATTCTTGCTAATTTTTGATATTTTTTAGTTGCTAGATTGCAATTCTCCCCAACATAAGATGTTACTTTACAATCTGAATTATATTCAATTACATAAGGTAAAATAATGGCATTTATTTTACCATGTGGAATATGAAGTTTTCCTCCTATTGCATGAGCTATACTATGTGTTATACCAAGACCTGCATTATTAAATGCTAATCCTGCTAAACATGATGCATTGTGCATTCTTTCACGATAATATAAGTTTTCTCCTTCTGAATAAGCTTTCTCTATATTTTCTATAGCTAAACTAAAAGCTTTCTCTGCAAAGGCGTCTGTAAAATCATTTGCTCCTTTTGAAACATAAGCTTCTATTGCATGTGTTATTACATCCATACCTGTATCTGCTGTTATACTTTTTGGTACACTTTTAATAAGATCAGCATCTAAAATAGCAACTGTTGGTAGTAATTCCTTTGAAGTTAGTGCATATTTTAGATGTTCTGCTTCATTTGTAATAACAGAATACTCTGTTACTTCTGATCCTGTTCCACTAGTAGTAGGAATTGCATAAAATTCTATTTTCTTAGAATTCTCTTTGTTTAATTTATTATAATATTCTCTTATAGCCTTTGCTCCATCAATTGAAGATCCTCCACCTAAAGCTATAATTAAATCGATATTTTCATTTTTTAAAACTTGAACTCCCATTGCTACTATTTTCACTGTAGGATCTGGTATTACCTCATCAAACACAGCTACATTACAGTTATGAATATAATTTTTAACTTTGTCAACCATTCCAGAACTATTAATAAACTTATCACATACAATTAAAATATTTTTATTAACAAGTTCCTCTATTTTTTTTAAAGCCTCTTCACCAAAACAAATTGTAGTACTAATAGTAAATTCTTGCATCTTTCTATCTCCTTAAAATTAAATTTTAAAAAGATTTAAAGTTTACCATATTCCTTTTAGTCATTTTCATAATAACATATAAAATTTATAAAATCAATATGTTTATCTATCATCTATATTGATTTAATTATCACTATTCTTGTCACAAATAATTCAAAACTATATTCTTTTCACATAAAAAAAGGCGATTAAATTCTATTTTTTAATCACCTTTTTTTCTTATTTAAATTTATTATCCAGCTCTCTTGGTGGAAAATCTTTATCTTTATGTACACTAAATTGAGACTTCATCTTTTTAATAAATGTTCCCATCTCATCAGCACTTCCAACAATCCTATTAAATATACCTAAATATTCAGTAATTATTGGATTATCTACATCATAAGGATATCTCATCAAATGATCTATTTCACTCCATGCTTCTTCAAACACTGTTCTAACTTGAATTTCTACAAGAATCTCATCTTTTCTAGTAACTGGAATTCCTATTAAATAGTGAACTGAACGATAACCATGATCTCTTACTACAATTTCACAATTTAGCTCAGATATACTTTCTTGAAGTTGAGCAACATTATAGTCCCCTCTTCTTATATTTATTTGTGGAGTTTCTCTTATCTCCCACAAATTCATAATATCCTCATGTATACCACGCCAATCATCTTTAAAAAGATGTAGCACTCTTATTCCTATAAGATCTGTTACAATTTTTTTATATGTTTCTACAGATATTCCTTTATCAACATATTTTTTCCCTTTACGAATGATCTTCTCAATAAGATGTTCTGGCTTCTTCACTCTTCTTCTTACAGAGTGAACATTATTCCCATCAATTAATTTTGATACTATATGTTCCGCTTCTTTTTCTAAATATGGAACTAGAGCTATGTAATCTTCATATATTTTCAATAGCTCTTCCCAAACTAGTCCTGTTGATTCAAAGTATTTTTCATCAATAGAAAACCTTTTAAAGAACTGTTCTTTATCTAAAATATCAGACATTTTTCACCTCTTTAATTAAATTTTTCTATCTTTTCTAAAGATATCTCAACTGCTTTTCTATAACTACATATTTCATTATCTTTTGTAAACTCTCTCTCACTAATTTCAGATTTAACCTTTATGATCTCTTTGATATCAAAGTTAATTCCTTTAAAATCTAATTTATGTATTCTTTCAAAAGTTAAATTATCTCCTACGTGAATATCAAAGTTATTTTTTGTTCTAAAGTTAATCCAACTATCAATCTTTTTATCTTCTAAAATAGCTTCAGTTAGAAAAACTTCATAAAAACTATTAGTTATCTCTGTAAAATTCTTTTCTCTATTTAAAGAAAGTGAGCTTACTATATTTTTATATGAGTTTGCTAATTCTTGTAATAGATTGAATTTATATATCTCTATTCTATTTTCAAAGGATATATTTCCAACTAACTTTTTAAATCTAAACTCTATTTGAGCTCCACTAAATATCTCTTTAAAGATATTTATAACTTCTGCAAAACGAGAGTTTTTTATCTTATTAAAGATCTCATATTTATAGAAATCACCATTTTTTACAAGAGTCTCTCCATTTAAAAGATCTATACTTAAAGCTACTTTAAACTCCCTTGTTTTTATCTCTAAAAGTTTAAACTTATCATATACTAAAATTTTTAAAGAGGTATTATTTAAAATAGTTTCTCCTATTTTTATTGCTGAAGTTCCTATACTTATAACCTCATTAAAAGATAGTTCATTTGAGAAATTAGAATAGGAGATAGGAAAATTATTCAGTTGTAAAGATGTATATTGTATCTCTAATCCACTTTCAACTAACATTGAATTATCAATTGGAATCACAATATTTTTAGGTTCTCTCTTTTCTTCTATATCTTCAGATATAACTTCATCTTTTTTTTCCTCTTCAATCTCTTCTAAAGCTATTTCCCTATCTAACTTTTTTTCTTCTGAAACTATATTCTCCTCTTGAGTCTCTTGTTCTATCTCTTTTTCTGAAATTCCTGCCTCTTTTTCTTTTGGCTCTAAAGTTCTTTCAGTAGATAACTCCTCTTCTCCTAAAACTTTAACTTCTTCAGAATCTAAAATATTTGAAACTTTCTCTTGAGATTCTACACTCTTTTGAGCTTCTATTTCAGAATTTTCTTCAAGATTTTCCTCTTGTCTATTTTCTAAGGGAAGTTCTTCTTCTAATTTCTCTTCTTTTAAAGCTATATTTTCACTGATTGAAACATCTTCTGATAGCCCTTCTTGAACCTCTGATTTTTCCTCTTTCTTATCTATCTCTTCCATCTCTGAGCTTTCTTCAGTAAATAACTTTTTTTGTTGAGCTTTGCTAAGAGTACTATTATCTTCTTCCCCAGTTTTTGAGGTAATAATGTCCTCAGATTCCATTATTACCTCACTAACTTTTTTTCTAACTTATCACTGTCCTCTTTTTGTAATAGATTTTTAACTCCATCTAAAAATTCAACTTCATCAAAAACTGTTAGTTTCAAATTGTACTTATTTATTACTTCACTAACTTTATTGTCTATAACTGAAGTAGATGAAACTATATACATTGGTTGCTCAATTTTTCCAGCTTTTTTCATTATAAAATCTAACATATCTATAAAATCTGGATCTTTTAGCTCTACTCCTAAAAATAGAGTAGGTCTACTTTTTAACTCTGTACATATCTGTTCAAAAAAACTATCATAAAAATTAAGTACTTTTAATTTTCTTACATCTTGACTTGTAATAAAAAGATCTTCAGGATTACAAATATCCCCCATAATCTTATAAAAATTGATTTTTTCCTCTTCTGAAAAATTATTTCTTCCTGGAGTAATTGTATTTATATAATTTGGATATAATTTTTCTAAAACTATATCATAATTCATTGTCATTATTGTTTTAAAATAATCAAGCTCAAAAATATTGTCATATATATCAACATTCTTATAATGTTTCATATCAAAGATCTCTCTTATTTGTTTTAAAAGAGAATTTTTTGAACTTATAACTGCATCTAGATAAGCTTGAGCCACATCTGAGAAAGAGTCTCTATTTTTGATATATCCTTTTGCTGATTGTTTGATATCAAAAATTATCATATCTGCAAGTTCTGATCTTTTTGGAAACCCTGTTATTTCACTTACAAAATCTCCTATAAATAGATTTAATTTTTGTGCTTCTCCAAACTTATCAAAAAAGTTCTTCATGTTGTCACCTACCTTGTGTTTTATTTCCTATCACTATTAGTATAACTTAATTTCTAAAATTTAACAACAAAAAACTTACAAAAAGTCAAGAAAAAAATTTTATTTAATCATAGAAAAAAGGAAATCCTTCATCTTTTTATTAGTAATATATTAAAAAAAGTGATATTATTAAAATATAAACTATGAGGTGATAAAATGAACTTGATTATAACTTTTTTTAGTGACTACATTGCAATTATAAATATCTTCTTTTTAATTACAATTGTTCTCTTAGAAAGAAAAAAACCTGTATATACTTTATTTTGGATAACTATACTTATCCTTGCTCCATATATTGGATTTATATTCTATCTATTTTTTGGATTAAGTTTCAGAAAAAAAAGAGTTGTAGACAAATTCTATAAGTGGAAATTTCTTCATAGCAAAAAAGTTATCAGTTCCTCTGAAAGAAAAGATCTAAATAGATGGAAGCAACTTATCTCATACCTTGAAATAGCTTCTAATAATAAATTAACAACATTAAATGCTTTTAAATTATTTACTGATGGAAATGTTTTTTTTAATCATATGATAGAGGATTTAAACGAAGCTAAACATTCAATTAATATGGAATATTATATTTTCAGATATGACGAGTTAGGAAAAAGAATAATAGATATTCTCATTAAAAAAGCTAAAAATGGAGTTGAAGTAAATGTAATCATTGATGAAGCTGGTGGAGCTGATAGAAAAATGATAAAACTTATGAGAGATAATAATATCAATGTAGAGATATTCTTTCCCTCTCCCTTTGCTTTTTTCAAAATAGCTAATTTAAGAGCTAACTATCGTGATCATAGAAAACTTTGTCTTATTGATAGTAAATTAGGTTATATTGGTGGATTTAATATAGGTTTAGAGTATTTGAGCAAAGGAAAGCTTGGACATTGGCGTGATACAGGGGTGAGAGTTTTTGGTGAGGCAGTTTTAGAATTAGAAAAAGAGTTTTTCTTCTCATGGGGAATTGCTAAAAAGAAACCTGTTGTATATCAACCTAAAGAGTACGCCTTTGAACATGAAGCTTTCCAAGAGATAATAAAAGTAAAAGGGAAATACTCTGGATATTCTCAAGTTGTCAGTAGTGGTCCTAATTATCAATTTAAAACTATGAGAGATACATTTTTAAAAATAATTTTAGAGGCTAAAAAATATATCTATATACAAACTCCATACTTTGTACCAGATGATACTATTTTAGAGGCTTTAAAAATAGCTGCACTTTCTGGAGTAAAGATTAAAATAATGATACCTGATAAACCCGATCACTTCTTTATTTATTGGGTTAATCAATATTTTGTAGGAGAACTTCTTGATTTAGGAGTTACTGTTTATAGATATCATAAAGGATTCTTACATAGCAAAATGGTCCTTGCAGATGATGAGGTTGTAAGTATTGGAACTGCCAACTTTGACAATAGAAGTTTCTATCAAAACTTTGAAATAAATATTAACATCTATGAAAAAGATATTGCTGAGAAATTTAGAGAGATTTTCTATGATGATATGAAAACAAGTAGTAAATTATTAAGAAGTGAATACAGCAAAAGAGGTTTCTATATAAAAAGCAAGGAATCTATTTGTAGACTTCTTGCTCCTATTTTGTAATTACAATATATTTATTTACACGAGGTGACAAATATGGTTGAATTTCAAAAACTTTCTTCATTCTTTTTTAAATTTTTAGAGAGTGATGCTAGATTTATAGGGGATTTTTATTATGATCTTCATATTCATACAACTGCTTCAGATAGTTTTATTAAACCTGATTTTCTTAAAAATTTTGTAAAAAATAAAAGATATCTACTATCTGTAACAGATCATAATGAGATAAGAGGAGCTGTTGAACTTTATGAAAAGGGAATCAATGTAGTTCCAGGTATAGAGATTGGATGTGAAGATGGATTTGAAATGCTTGTTTATTTTAATGAGATGCAGGATTTAGAAGATTTTTATAGAAGAGAGGTTGAAGGATATAAAAATCTAAAGAGAATGGCAAAAACACATAGAACTATTTATGAATATCTTGATGCTTTACAAGGGATAAACTGTCATAAATCTATACCTCATATTTGTGGTGTTGTTCAGAAAAACTTCATTCATAATAAACCATACATATATGATATTATACAAAAAGTTGATTCTATTGAAACTCATAACCATGCTTTACCTATGGTTAGAAATCTACAAGCTGCTGAACTTAGGGAGCAATTTAACTTAACAGCTACCTTTGGAAGTGATGCTCACATAATAAGAGAGGCTATCGCTTTCTATAAATATGCTAATATGGCATCTGTTGGAGTTGGGGATACTGTTATGAACTATCTCTTTAAAATTGGTAGCATCAGTGGAATAGGACAAAAACATCTAATACATATGTTAAAGAATACTTTACTATAAGTTGAAATTTTTCTTTTCAAAATATGAATTTTGTAGTATAATAAAAATTGAGTGATCCCGTAGCTCAATTGGATAGAGCAATTCCCTCCTAAGGAATAGGCTGTGTGTTCAATCCACATCGGGATCGCCATTTTTATTTTAGGGGTATTATTATGAAAAAACTATCTTTCATTTTTCTTGTTATTTTTATTTTTAGTGGTTGTGCTAATCTAAATTTTTGGAGCAAATATAAAGAAAATAAGATTAAAAAGCAATATACTCAACTATCTAAAAGATTTGATTCTTTAGTATCTGACGAGATTGAAGAGGAGAAAAGAGCTGAGCTAGAAGAGGATTTCTCTGAGTACAGAAACAGAATCAATTCTAGTGGTGGAAAAGATAAAGAGTATAATAACACTGTTAGAGAATTAGTTTTAAGTTCTGATATTAAAATACAATATTTAAAAGATTTAAAAGATTAATGTGACAAGCTGGAGCAAATTAATAATTTACTTCAGCTTTTTTATATTAAACTATAATTTATCTAACTAATCTCAGTTATCTAGCACATCGCTAGTTTTTGACAAAGTATCTTTGTTATTTACATTAATTAGTCAATTTAAGTTATCTAAATTTCTTTTAAATATCAGCTAAATTCCATGTCAAAGAATAAAGA